>OHNP01000882.1_pt1 | contig 12230 bp, 9 predicted proteins | sample 1569531 | NCBI WGS metagenome assembly OHNP01 (sample SAMEA3879587, study PRJEB24766) | human gut metagenome | biome: human-associated habitat; feature: feces | place: USA | collected 1985/1987
TGAACGCAGCACCATCGGTGATATTCTGCCGGGGGAGGGCGAAGCATTTTTGTTCTGTCTGGATACCATCGCGGAATTTATCTGTGACAATCTGGAACAGATCCGCCACACCCACGTGAAGTGTGAGGTGGTGGATGCGGCGGCAGAAGTACCACAGGAAGAACCGGTGCGTCAGGTCATTCAGGTGGCAAGTCCACGTGTTGATGCTGTCATTTCCAAGGTATATAATAAATCCAGAAGCGACTGCCTGGAGTTGTTCCGGGCGGGAAAGGTATATGTGAACGGCAGGCTGTGTGAAAATAATTCCAAGCCCCTGGAGGCGGGGGATGTGGTAAATGCCAGAGGCTACGGTAAATTCCGCATAAGTGGAGAACCCCATGCCACGAGGAAGGGGAAGCTTGCCATAGAGGCTGAGGTATATCCGTAGCGGTTCGGTCATGAGATGACAGTTACCTTGCTCGTAAGGAAAAAACGAAGACGTGAAGGAGGTTACACAGTGTATCATTATACTGCGATCCAATGGTTATTTTTCTTTTATTTTTACTGCTTTTTCGGCTGGTGCTTTGAGTCCACATATGTATCCATAAAGAGCAGAAAATTAGTTAATAGGGGATTCATGCGAGGACCGTTCCTGCCGCTGTACGGCAGCGGCGCCATCATGATGTTAGTGGTGTCCATGCCGTTCCAGGACAATCTGGTGCTGGTTTACATCGCCGGATGTATCGGGGCTACGGTGCTGGAGTATGTCACAGGCGTGACCATGGAGGCATTATTTAAAGTCAGATACTGGGACTATTCCAAGAATAAGTTCAATTTCCAGGGACATATCTGCCTGGGGTCCTCGCTGGCATGGGGTGGTCTGACGATCCTGATGACGGAGTTTATCCATAAGCCCATTGAACATCTGGTATTGTCCATTCCGGACAGCATCCTCACTCCTGTGACACTGGTGCTGACGGCGCTGATCGGTGCGGATTTCGCATTATCCTTCAAGGCAGCCCTGGATCTGCGGGATGTACTGGAGAAGATGGAGAAGGCAAAAGAAGATATGCTGCGGATCCAGAAACGGCTGGATGTTATTATTGCTGTGACCAGTGAAGATCTGGAGAACCGCAGGGAAGGCTTCAGCGAAAGTCTGGCGCAGAAGAAGGAAGACCTTACCGAGGGCATTACTACCAGAGTAGAGGATCTGAAGTCCAGTATTGAGGAGAAACTGGAAAGCATCCGCACTTCTTCCCAGAAATCTCCCAGTCAATATCTGGACAGCGTGAAGAACGAAGTGCTGGAGCTGAAGCAGAAGTACACCCGAAGCGTGGCAGACAGAGAGAATGTCAGCAGCATAAGAGATTTCTTCCAGCGTGACATGATCCGTTCCAACCCTACCATGAGCTCTGAGAAATTCAAGGAAGCCCTGGAAGAACTGAAAGAACACTCTAATAAGAAAAATAAATAAAAAGCAGAAAAAAGCATGTCTGTGATGCCCGTTTTTAGGGGGGCGGAAGGGCATGCTTTTTTTGCACATGGAAAATGAGAAAAAAATGAAAAAAAGGAAGAAATAGGGTTGACAATATAACGGGGGGGGTAAACTAAATAGCGGTAAAAATAAAATCCATAACATTATACTTAGGAGGAATGAGATAATGAAAAAGAAATTAATCATTGCCGCAGCCATTGCATTTGCAGTATTTGCAGTTCCTTTCGGCAGCAGTGCACTGTCTACCGTATCTGTAGCAAGTGAGAATAATACGGTGGTTACACCGACCCCTGCACCGAGCACCAAACCGGTAGAAGAGGTAAAGAATGCGGTAGATGCTATTGATGCATCCAAGATTACTGATGCGGCATCTGCAGATAATGCGGCAGTTGCTTTGATAAAGATCGGTTCTCAGGATCTGAAGGAAGCAATGAATGCAGGACAGGATACTGTTAATGATGTTGCAGCCATCGAAGCAGCATACAAAAAGGCAAAGGGAATTAAGGATACTACTCTTGCTAACTCCGGCGCTGTAAAGGCTGTAGGCATTGTTGGTGCAGCATTTGTTGCTCCTGACACAACACTGAGTGTAGAAGCACCGGCGGCTACACCTGAGATTACTTCTTCTACATACGCAGTAACTTCTACTCCCGTATATGTAGAAATCAGCCTGAAGGCTGGTACTTATTCAGTTGAATCTCTGCCTATTCCCGTAGCAGTTACCATTGAGACTCCTGCAGGTGTAGATGGTAATAAGGCAGTGATTTTCCACTTTGTAAATGGTGGACTGGAAGAAATCAAGCCTATTTACAATGCTTCCGCAAACACTTTGACCTTTACTGTAAATCACTTCTCCACTTTTGCTATTGCAGAAGCTAATAATACCGCAACAGCAGAAGGTACTGACAACGCATTTGGAAGATATCGTGACAATGTGGCAAGCGAGATCGCTAATGCCAAGGACGGTGCTACCGTTAAGATCAGCAGAGACAAGAACATCAATGCTCTGCCCAACGATATCATGCAGGCTCTGTACAAGAAGCAGACTGTAGCTCTGGAGCTGGAGTACACCTTCGAAGGCAACGAGTATACGGTAACCATCCCTGCCGGTAAGGCAGAAGACAATGCTATCGAATGGTATGGTCCTCTGTACCTGCAGATGCGTTACGGCAAATAAGTAACCGTAAGGAAATGAAATAACCGGGAAATATAAGGCACTCTTCAGTCAATGAGGGGTGCCTTGTTTTTCAGTCTGAAGGATAATGTAAGCTATGAAGAAACAGGAACAAAATACAAAAGAGACCGTGAGTATGCTGGTTTATGGGTATCTGGTGATTCTTTTTGCCGGTTTACCGCTGTATATGCAGAACAAGCTGGTGATGATAGGAAATGCAAAATATTTGTTTTTCCGGAATACTACGCTGGTGCTGGGGGCTTTTGTGGTGCTGGCTGTGCTGTGGCAGAGAATCCGGGGAGAACGGACAACGAAACGGACGTGGAAGAAAATGGATGTGTTTATGCTGTTGTATCTGGTGTCTGCAATCTTTTCTTATGGAATCAGTCCCTGCAGGGAGGATGTCCTTTTAGGGTATCCCGGCTGGTATATGGGGCTGGTGACCCAGGGATTGCTGGTGGGGATCTATTTTGCGGTATCCCGGTATTATGACGGCAGCAGAAGTATCTGGTGGATCGCCGGGATCACAGCGGGAATCGTGACACTGATCGGACTGTTGAACCGTCTGGACATCGATGTGCTGGGAACTTTCCGCGGAATGGAAAACGGAGAATGGAACCGGACGCAGCTGTTGTCCACCATCGGCAACAACAACTGGTATGCCGGGTATCTGAGTGTGACGGCCGGAATCTCTCTGTCAGCTGCTTATATGGGAAAACGACAGGGCAGAGTGTTGGGGATGCTTGGAAGCTTTCTTTTTTTTGCATCGGCCATTACCTCCAATAGTACCACGGCTATAATGGCAGCCTGTGGATTAAGCCTACTGTTGTTCCTTGTTTCTCTACGGCAGAGAAGCCGGCTGCTGAGGGCATTGGAGATTCTGATGCTTTTGCCGCTTTCGGTATTTATGGTCAGGATGTTTTTGCTGTTACATCTGACCGGCCTGGTGCTGGCAGGGGATGCTGAAAAAAGACTCTTTTTTACCCCGGCCTGGTATGTGGTGTTTGTTGTGGAAGTGGCGGTGTATCTGATTTTGCAGCTGCGGGAGAGACAGGAGAGAAGTGACCGGCTGGAGAGCGGCCGGGTTTTTCGGACCTTTGTGGGGCTTGCGGTTGCGGTGACGCTGGCGGCACTGCTTCTTGGCTGTCTGCTGGTGGCGGGATATCTGCCCGGCAGTGATAAAGTGTCGGAAGTTGCCAACGGCCGACTGGCACTGTGGAAGGTCACGATTCTTACTTACGGAAAAGAGGGACTCCTGTTTCAGATATTCGGTATGGGCCCTGACAGCTTCTATTATGCGCTCTATCAATGGGGCAGTGACGCCATGGACTGGATCAACCGGGGACTTCTGGACAACAATATCTATTCCAATGCCCACAACGAATGGCTGACCCTCCTGGTACAGCAGGGAATTCTGGGAGTCATTGCCTACGGTGGAATCTTCCTCACCGCATTCCGGAACCTTCGAATCTCCGCAACCAGGGATCCCCGGGCACTTGCAGTTTTCCTCGGCCTCACCGGCTATTTGATCTGCTCACTGTTCACTTTTCAACATGTGTTGTCCACACCCTTTGCCTTTGCTCTTCTGGGAATGGCAGAGGGTGTTTTATGTAAAGTCATCTTAATAAAGTTTTAAAGGTTTTTCCTGTTTTTTATTAATCTGTTATCTGCTACAATAAATTCATCAGCGGGACATCTGTGGACAAAGCAGATGTTCTGGCAGCGTAAGGGAAAGCTCCTTGCGCAGGAAGTGTCCGGGCTGCAGCCACCGGCACAGAAATGAGGGAGAGTATGTACAATATATTGATCTGTGATGATGAGAAGGATATCGTAAACGCGTTAAAGATATACTTAAATGACACCAATTATCATTTTCTGGAGGCTTTTGACGGCGAGGAAGCCGTACATATGGTAGAGACGAATGAGGTGCATCTGGTACTGATGGATATTATGATGCCGAAGCTGGACGGCATACAGGCGATGATCAGGATCCGGGAGAAGAGTAATGTCCCGGTGATCCTGCTGACAGCCAAGGGTGAGGATTCCGACAAGGTACTGGGACTTACGGTAGGAGCGGATGACTATATCACGAAGCCGTTTAATCCCATCGAAGTATCCGCCAGAGTCAAATCCCAACTGCGTCGCTATATGCAGCTGGGTGGAGGTACTGTCCGGCCGGATGTGATAAGAGTCGGTGGTATCGAACTGGATGACAAGGAGAAAAGCGTGATGCTGGACGGCGAGCCGGTGGCGCTGACGCCCACGGAGTACGAGATCTTAAAGCTTCTGATCCAGAATCCGGGACAGGTATTTTCCCCGAAGGAGATCTATACCAGAATCTGGAACGACCTGCCTCTGGGCAGCGAGAATACCGTGGCGGTACATATCCGGCATTTACGGGAAAAGTTGGAAATCAATCCGGCAGAACCCAGATACTTAAAAGTAGTCTGGGGACAGGGATACAAATGTGAGAAGCAGGGATAAGAGCAGGCAGGAGAGCGGAGCAGCTTGGGGAAATAAGGAGACAGGAATATGGATAACATGGAAGAAAACAGCAGGAGCACAGAACAGGACAGAGTGGCAAATCCGGTGGAAGAAACAGTGAGTACGACGGTAGAACCAGCATTGTCAGAGAATAAAAGGGAACGGAAAAAAAGAGAAAAAGCCGAGAAAAAAAAGAATGCACCGGCACAGGGAAACAGCCTGTTGGGCAGCACACTGGCAAAGATCATGGCATTTGTCCTGATGATCGCTGCCGCAATTGCGGGGGTGCTTGGACTCTATGGTACCTGCATGCTTGCAGACAGTGGAGCGTATTCCTCCGGCAAAATGATGTTTATCCATGATCAGCTGTTGTACCGGCAGGTCAATCAGGATCTGTATCGGATACGCGACTGGTATGAGAATGAGAGCTTGCAGACCATGGAAGCTTATTGCAGGCAGCGGAACATCTGGGTAAAGGTGGAGAGCTACGATCTGGATACGGATGAATTTCTGGGAGAATGGAAGAACGAGGATTATGTAGACAAGACAAATGATCTGACTTACCGGCTGGAGTCTCAGGTGCAGCATAGGAATGATAACACCTATATCAACACGGAAGATGCATCTGCCTCTGATGGCTCTGAAAGTTATGGAAGCTCTGAAAGCTCTGATATCATGGAGCTTGAACCATCTGTCAATACCGGGTCTGATGTGGAAAGCATAACGGCAGCGGAGCAGGAAGCCCTTTCCTCCGGCAATCTGGAGAAATATCTGGATCTGGGGGACAGCGTATCCTTAGGTGGAGAGATTTATGTGCCGGTTGAACGGGCGGAACAATATGCAAAATGGATGATCGAGGATGCCTTAAGTGAGACAGAACGGCTGCAGGAAGAGGCTGCAGAGGAAGCATTAGCAGAGCGTAACAAGCGTATTGTGGTTACCCTGACAGCGAATCCCAGCCTGCCGAAGGAAGATGAATATGCCCTGATCTATCATCAGGCAGAGCAGCTTTATGATAACCGAAATGTGATCCCCGTGGTATGCTGTGCGGGAACGGTACTGGCATTCTTATGCTTTATTTTCCTGTTGTGCAGTGCCGGACATAAGAATGGCAGGGAGGGTATTACTCCCAGTGCAATCCATGAGATCCACCTGGATGTGTATACAGTGGTCGTTGCCGTTGGAGCTTTTACCGGTCTGTACCTGGCTTTTGGATGGATCGGTATGAACCCAAGTATGATCAATCTGATCGTGCTGATGGTACTGTTTGCGGCAGAGGTGATATGGTGCACCCTGTACTTCATGGAGCTGGCCATCCGCCTGAAAATGGGAAAATGGTGGCAGAATACGATCCTGTATAGAGTGTTCCGGTTCTTCGGAAGATTCTGCAAGAGAGTTTTCCGCGGTATTGTGAAATTGATCCGTGGGATTCCTATGGTATGGAGAACAGCACTTTTGTGCCTTGCAGTCTGCGTGGTAGAGTTTTTCGGTTTAATGCTGTTTTATAATAATACAGATGTATTACTCTTTTTCTGGGCCATAGAGAAATTTATTCTGTGCGGTGCGATTACTTTTGTCGCATTGATGTGCAAAGAACTGCAGGAGGGCAGTGAAGCATTAGCGGACGGAGACCTGAATCATAAGCTGGATACCTCTCATATGGGACTGTCCTTTAAGGAACACGGAGAGAATCTGAACCGCATCGGCGAGGGAATTTCCGCAGCCGTGGAACAGAGGATGAAAAGTGAACATCTGAAGACGGAGCTGATCACGAATGTGTCCCATGACATCAAGACCCCGCTGACTTCCATTATTAATTATGCGGATCTCATCGGGAAGGAAGTGGAAGAGAATGCAGCAACAGAGAATGGTCTGACGGCGGAGACGGATTCCGAAAAGGAACAGCGTCTGTCGGAGTATGCGGAAGTATTGTTACGCCAGTCCAAGAAGTTGAAAAAACTGTTGGATGATCTGCTGGAGGCTTCCAAAGCCACCACAGGCAATCTGGAAGTACACCCGGAAGTCTGCGATGTATCGGTACTGTTGTCACAGGCGGCGGGGGAATACGAGCAGCGATTCTCTGACAAGAAGCTGGAAACTATCGTAAAACAGCCGGAGGAGACCGTAAAGGTCATGGCGGACGGCAGGCATCTGTGGAGAGTGTTTGACAATCTGCTGAATAATATTTACAAATATGCCCAGGCAGGCAGCCGCGTCTACCTGAACGTGGAGCATGACGGTCAGGATGTGAGAATCATTTTCCGGAATATGTCAGCCTTCCCGCTGGAGATGTCACCGGAGGAACTGGAAGAGCGGTTCACCAGAGGAGACAAATCCCGCCACATGGAGGGCAACGGTCTGGGATTATCCATAGCCAAGAGCCTGACGGAACTGCAGAATGGTGATATGCAGATTGTCACGGACGGCGACTTGTTCAAGGTGGTGATCACTCTGCCGGAGACAGAGTAACAGTTGTTCGTTGGATTCGTTGGGTTTACGAATGTAAGTATGTGACAGTACGGATAAGATTTGTAAATTTTCTAAAAATAGTATTGACAAAATAGAAAATAGAGATTATTCTAAGACACATAAACAACATTCATAAGTTTACCAAACCTGTGAGGAAGAGTAGTAAGCCTTAGGGAATTTTACAGAGAGCCGTGGATGGTGGGATCACGGTAAAGGAACTTTCGCCGAATGGACTTCCGAGGCTGGCCCGAGAACAGATCAGTTTTAGGCGTCAGCGGGATTCGGACCCGTTATCAAGCCGATGGATATGATAGTATCCAGAGAGAGTGGACACAATTCGCAGGAATTGTCAAATTGAGTGGCACCACGATGATGAGCAAGAGCTTATTACCGTCTCAAGTGTATAGCAATATACATTTGAGGCGGTTTTTTGTTATGAAAGTCTTTCAATCCACATGACGCTTGTATGCAAATACGAATGTGGGTACAGATGCGAAAGCATCTGGCTTTCATGACAGTGAAAGGTTCAGTAATCTTATGAGCAAACTATTTTATGGTATGCGCTGCATATCATGGTACGCAGGACGTACAGAAAGCGAGGAATAAGATTATGAAGAAGAGAATTTTGGCAGCAGTATTAACCGCAGTTATGGCAATGGGTGCCCTCACCGGATGTGGCAGCACCGCAGGCAAGGACAATTACACCATTGGTATCATGCAGTACGCCGTACATGGTTCCCTGGACAACTGTCGTGAAGGATTTATTCAGGGGCTGGCAGAGGAAGGTATTGTAGAGGGTGAGAACCTGACGATCGAATATGTCAATGCACAGGCAGACAACGGAACTTCCGCCATGACTGCCAGCAACTTCGTAAGTAAGAAAGTAGATATGATCTGTGCTATCGCAACTCCTTGCGCTATGGCAGCATACAATGCTACAATGAATACAGATATTCCCGTGATCTACACTGCAGTATCTGATCCTGTGGAAGCAGGTCTGGCCAATGAGGATGGTACTCCCGTAGGCAACATCACCGGTACTTCCGATGCACTGGCAGTAGATGCACAGTTGAAAATGATCCGTGAGGTACTTCCTGAAGCGAAGACCATCGGTATCATCTACACCACCAGCGAAGCAAACTCCATCAGTACCATCGCAGAGTACAAGGCTCTGGCAGGCAACTACGGATTCGAGATCGTGGACAGTGGTGTTACCGCAATGTCTGAGGTAGCTCTGGCAGCAGCGGATATCGCATCCAAGGTAGACTGCATTACCAACCTGACCGACAACACCGTAGTAAGCGCACTGCAGACGGTATTGGATGAGGCTAACAAGGCAGGCATCCCCGTATTTGGTTCCGAAGTAGAGCAGGTTAAGGCTGGCTGCGTGGCATCCATGGGTCTGGAATACATCGAACTCGGCAAGCAGACCGGTAAGATGGCAGCAAGAGTCCTGAAGGGAGAGGCAGAAGCTTCCGAACTGAATTTCGAAGTAATCTCCGAGCCCAGACTGTATGTGAACTTTGCAGCAGCAGAGAAGATCAACCTGGAACTTCCCGAGAATTACAAGACCGATGCTTACCAGTCCTTTGATGAGATCGTAGTACAGTAATCAGGAAATAGCTGCCGACAGGCAGAAAATAATAGAGTAATCCGGATATACAGGATTTTAAGAATGGAGAAAAATATGGCGTTATTATTAAGCGTACTGGAACAAGGAATGATCTACGGCATCCTGGCACTGGGTGTCTACATTACCTATAAAATACTGGATTTCCCGGATCTTACGGTCGATGGCAGCTTCCCCTTTGGGGCTGCCATCACTGTGCGTCTGATCAACGGTTTCGGCGTCCCGGCAATCCTCACCCTTCCCATTGCATTCTTAGGCGGAGCACTGGTGGGAATCTGTACCGGATTGATCCATGTGAAGTTGAAAGTAAGAGACCTGCTTTCCGGTATCATTATGATGACCGGTCTGTATACCATCAATCTGTGGGTGGCAGGCTCCGGCTATGTAGCTATTTTTGATAAGGAAAATATTTTCAACAACAGCTTTGTGAACAGCATTACCCCCTCTTTTTTGTCGAATTTCAAAAATGTGATCATTATTTTCCTGATCACCATGGTGGCAAAATATCTTTTAGACTGGTACATGAGTACCAAGTCCGGATTCCTGCTGCGTGCCGTAGGTGACAATGATACTATCGTTACCAGCCTCGGTGTGGATAAAGGACTGGTGAAGATTGTGGGACTGTCCATTGCCAATGGTCTGGTATCCTTAAGCGGTTGTATCTATGCACAGCAGCAGAGAAGTTTTGAGATTTCCATCGGAACCGGTGCGGTAGTCATCGGTCTGGCCAGCGTTATCATCGGCACCAGCCTGTTCAAGAAGGTAACATTTTTCCGTGTGACCAGCAGTGTTGTGGTGGGATCCATTCTGTATAAGGCATGTGTGGCAGTAGCCATGTTCGCAGGTATCAGCCCTAATGCCATCAAGCTGATCACAGCAGTCCTGTTCCTGATCATTCTGGTGGTCAGCATGGACAGAAAGAAGGTGAAAGCATGCTAGAACTTATCAATATCAACAAGAATTACAATCCCGGTTCGGTCAACGAGCTGTGCCTGTTCAAGGATTTCAACCTTACGGTAAAGGACGGAGAATTCGTATCCGTTGTAGGAAGCAACGGTTCCGGTAAGACTTCCATGCTGAACATCATCTGTGGAAGCATTGCGGTGGACAGCGGCAAGATCCTGATCCACGGAGAAGATATTACGAGACAGAAGGATTATATTCGTCAGCGTCGGATCGGCAGAGTCTATCAGGATCCTTCCAAGGGAACCTGCCCCGGCATGACGATTTTAGAGAACATGTCCATTGCGGAGAATAAGGGCAAGCCTTATAACCTGGGACGTGGTGTGAATAAAGCAAAGCTGGAAGAGTATCGCGAGATGTTACGTCCCTTAAATCTGGGACTGGAAGATAAGATGGGTGTGCAGGTCGGCTCCCTCTCCGGAGGACAGAGACAGGCACTGGCGCTGCTCATGGCTACCATGACACCGATTGATTTCCTGATCCTGGATGAGCATACCGCAGCGCTGGATCCCAAGACCGCGGAGATCATCATGGAACTCACCGACCAGGTCGTGAAAGAGAAGAAAGTGACCACCATTATGGTCACTCATAACCTCCGCTATGCCGTAGAGTACGGCAACCGCCTGATCATGATGAACGAAGGCCATGTGATTTATGATGTGCGCGGCGAAGAAAAGACAAAGTTGGAAGTATCGGATCTGCTGCAGCGCTTTGAGCAGGTCAGCGACGGCGAGTTTGCCAACGACCGCATGATCCTGTCCAACTAAGCAAGAACAGAAGGATGCTCCATCCGCTTATGGCTGGAACGCCCTTCTTAAATAGCCTGATTGCATTACAAAAAATAGGCTCCCCGCCAAATGGCAGGGAGCCTATTGCTGTATGCGGGTTACCGCTTGATATCGTAGTTCATGTTCATCAGGTTGCGGATGGTGCTCACATCATCGGTGATGTTGGCATCGCCGTGGATGGTGTGCTTGATGACGCTGGACGCTACGGCGAAATTCAGCATATCCATCGGCTTGTAATCGTGCAGCATGGCGTAAATCAGACCGGACGCAAACGCGTCGCCGCCGCCGACACGGTCAAGAATCGTGAAGGTGAACAGCTTCGACTCAAACGTATGCCCATCATACCACATGAACGCCTTCAGGCTGTTCTCCGAGCCGGAATGCGCATAGCGGACATGCCGCGCAATGCACTTCAAGTTCGGGTAACGCTCCACAAAGTGCTGGAACACCTCGTCCTGCTCCTCGTAAGAGGGCTGAAGCGGTACGCCGTCCTTCCAGTCGCCCTTGCTGTGGTCGCTTTCATCCTTCCAGAGGTGATACGGCTCAATTCCCAACAGAATGTCCACATACGGCAGGCACTGCGTGCAGAAATCACGCGCCTGTTCCCACGTCCACAGCGCCGAGCGGAAATTCCCGTCAAAGGAGACGGTCATGTTCTTTTCTTTCGCCACGCGCAGCAAATCAAGCGTCAGCTGTGCGCAGTTCTCGCCCAGCGCCGGCGTGATGCCGGACAGGTGCAGCCAGTCAAAGCCATCCAGCAGCGCGGACAAATCCACATCCGAAAAGTCATATTCCGCCATAGCGGAATGCTTGCGGTCGTAAATCACCTTGCTCGGCCGAACGCCATAGCCCGTCTCCAGATAGTATGTGCCCAGCCGGTGCGACGGCGTTTCCTCCGGCGTGGAGAGAATCATCGGCGTGCAGTGCACATCGTTGGAGCGCAGCAGACGCACTGCCGACTTGCCCAGCGAGTTATTCGGCACAACCGAGAAGAACGTGCTGTCGATGCCCAAATTCGCCAGCGCCAGCGCAATGTTTGCCTCCGAACCACCGTAGGATGCCTCAAAGTTGTTCGCCATGCGGAGCTTCTCGTAGTTCGGCGGCGTCAGGCGGAGCATGATTTCACCAACGGTAATGAATTTCTTGTCGCAGCTGATATCCCGCAGCAGCGGATTCGCGTGCAGCATGAACATTCTCCTTTCATCCGGCAGGAAATTTTATTTGAGGCACCACCGCACAATTCGGCGG
>OHNP01000884.1_pt1 | contig 12207 bp, 8 predicted proteins | sample 1569531 | NCBI WGS metagenome assembly OHNP01 (sample SAMEA3879587, study PRJEB24766) | human gut metagenome | biome: human-associated habitat; feature: feces | place: USA | collected 1985/1987
ACTGTATGAGCTGCGTGTGAGCGTCGCAGACGGCGGCGCGTTCGACCTGAGCGAGACGGAAAAGGAAATCAAAATTTCCGTTGTACTTGCAAAGTAAGACTCAAGGAAAGCTGTCAAAAAACTACAAAATCACCCCCGTTTCTGATTGATATGCTCCCTTTATGAGAGACAGTGAAATAAATACACTGTCAATCACGAAGGGAGCATTGTTCCTGTCAAGAAGGAAAACCAGCAGATCAGAGCAACTGTCGGCGGCGAAAACCTCTGCATGACCTGTGGACGCGTCAGCCCTTTGTCCACGCAGTCTACCTTTGAGGACTTGGCGGTGGATTTCGAGGGTACAACCGCCAGTGGCGCGGAGCGATTCTACCGGCGGACGCTTGACAAGCTGCGCCTGAAGCTGCTGGAAAGCAGGCTTGTCCATACCGTGACGCTGAAGCAGACCGAATGCCGCAAAAGGAACAAAAAATAGCCGCCGCTGTCTACCTATATCAGGCAGACAACGACGGCGGATGGGGTGAGCTGCGGTTTGATTTTGAGAATGGCACAACGGAGATCGCAAAACTTGCAGATTGGGATACGACAAAGTCCAACATCTTTGCAAAGACGGCGATTCGGCACATACAGAGCTTACCGGAGGCAAAGCCGCCAAATGAGGTTGTGGTGATGTTTGATCAAGCAATGTGATCCTAAAAATTTATAATTATTATTCAAGCAATCGCTTGATTTGTTTTGCGAAGTCTGATATCTTATTATAAGAAACACTGGATAATGCACAGAAATGGGGGGATTGTGTTTTGCGGGAAGAAAAGAAAGCCGAAAAGAGACAGGAGCTTGTAGGCGTCTGCCTTGACTGCTTTGTCGAAAAGGGGCTGACCGTTGCCACGACAAAGAACCTCTGTAAGGCGGCAAAGCTGCAAAACAGCGGCATCTACTATTACTTCTCCACCAAAGAGGAAATCGTTCTTGCCTGCGCCGAAGAAGCGATCAGTCGAATTGAAAAAGCCGCGTTTGCCATCGTGCTTGAAGATATTCGTGACATCAAAAGCATGATGGATCATCTCGGTGAGCTGGCGGATAAAATGTCGCCTACCATGCGCTTTCTGGTCAGCGTATGTGTGTCGCGCGAATACGGAGAAAAGGTAAAGCCTTCCCTTGTGCGGCTTGCGGCAAGATACCCTTATTACACGGGCAGGATTGCGGAGATCCTCGGCTGCACCGACGAAGAGGTTGCGCCGTTCGTTCATCTGTCGATCCTCGCCATCAACAATTATATGATCTTTGCCGAGCGAGCGCTGTTTGACCCACAAATCGAAGCGGTCAAAAAAGAGCTTTCAAGGCTTGCAGAAAGAAAGGGGCGGAATAATCGATAGTTTACCATAAAGAGAAAATCACAAACGACTTCATAGTCAATCCATCCGCGCAAACCCTTCCGAGGAGATGACCAAAACAGAAGAGAATCATAGGAGGACAACATGAAAAAGATACTTGCAATTCTACTATCGCTGCTTACACTGCTTTCCTGCGGACTTCTTTCCGCCTGCTCTGCCGAAAAAACGCAGCCGGATACACCGGATACGGAAACCGTGTGGGAAACGGTCAGCGAGGCATACATCTATGCGTTCCCGCTGGTGCTGACCGACGCAACCAAAACATTATCGACCAATACGGACGGGACCATGACTGGCCGTGCGCCCATCAATCAGTTCAACCATGCAAAAAAGCTGGCGGACGCCTCTTTCCGCACCGTCGTGACGCCGAACGTCGATACCGTCTATTCGCAGGCATGGCTTGACATCAGCACAGAGCCTATGGTCTACGTCCTGCCGGAAACGGATCGCTTCTGCAATGTGCAGCTTCTGGATGCGTGGACGAACACCGCCGCCGTGCTGGACAAAGCGGGCGCTTATGCCATCGCGCTTCCCGGCTGGGAGGGCGAGCTGCCCGACGGTGTGACGCGCGTGGACGTGCCCACCGCAACGGTGTGGTCGATCACCCGCACGGTGCTGTCCGGGAACGAGGATCTGCCCAATGTCTGCGCCATTCAGGAGCAGATGCAGCTCCTGCCGCTTTCGGCTTATGTACAGGGAGGCGAGTATGCCGCACCGCAGGGAGCTTATAAAGAGGAAAATGACTTTGTTCCCGTGAACAAGGTGCTTTCCATGACGCCAGCAGAGTTTTTCAATACGGCGAACGCTCTGATGCAGGTCAACCCGCCCGCCGATGCGGATAAGGAATTGCTGAAGAAACTCTCCGCCATCAACGTGGGCGCGGGTAAGACCTTCGACGCCGCTCTCCTGGGCGAAGGAGCTGCCGAGCGCTGGACGCAGATGCTTCAGGGGCTTCGCACCACGCTTGCCGCCGACGGCGCGAAGTATGCGCAGAAACTCGGTCAGTGGATCTATTACGGCAAGCCCATCGGCGACTTCGGCACGGAGTATACCTACCGCGCGATGGTAGCGCTGGTGGGGCTTGGCGCCAACACCGTGGACGTGGCGATCTATCCCAAGACAGCGGTGGATGAGACCGGCGCAGCGCTGACCGGAGAAAAGAAGTATACGCTCCACTTTGAAACCCTTCCTCCCACGCTGGAGGGCGGCTTCTGGTCCGTGACCGCCTACGGAGAGGATGATTTCCTCATTGACAATTCCATCGACCGCTACTGCATCAACGACCGCTCCGACTTCAAGCTGAATGCGGACGGCACATTGGATATTATCCTGTCCAAGGATGCACCGGAAGGCACCTCTAACTGGCTGCCTGTTTCCGACGGGGAATTTCATCTGTTCATGCGGATCTATGTACCGGATATGACAGCACTGGATAGCTGGCAGCCGCCTGTTATCCGCGAACAATGAGGAAATGGAGAAAGAATGGCTATGAAACGTATTGCAGCAATGCTTCTTGCATCGGTACTGCTGCTGTCCTGCGTCGGCTGTGCGCAGGATGGGCGCAAAGAGCCGGGCGCGGAAAAGGCAGACCTAGGTCTGACTGCCGATGTCAAGCCCGCCACAGACTTTACGGCAAAGGCAAATGCCGCCGTCTACGATGAACTTGACTTTGATGATAAGCAGGAATATGAATTCGCCACCCGCGGACTGATCGACGCGCCGGAAACACTGGAACTGAAGGACGAGGATGGGACGATCCTCTGGAGTCAGGAAGCCTATGCGTTCCTGGACGATTATGAAAAAGCGCCTGACAGCGTGAATCCCAGCCTCTGGGAGAACACGAAGAACAACCATGCCTATGGACTTTTTGAAGTGACAGATGGCATCTATCAGGTCCGCGGCTATGACATGGCAAACCTCACCGTTGTCAAGGGCGATACCGGCTGGATCGTCTTTGATACGCTGATGAGCGTGGAGTGCAGCCAGGCTGCCATGCAGCTGATCGAAAAGAATTTTGGTAAATTCCCGGTCAAGGCCGTCATCATCTCTCATTCCCACGCCGGCCATTTTGGCGGCATCGCCGGCGTGATGGCAAAAGAGGATAAGGCAGACGAGACACTTTCTATTGAAGATCAGCTCACCAGCGGCAAGATCCCCGTGATCACGCCTGTGGGCTTCACGGAGCACTCCGTGAAGGAAAATGTCTACGCCGGTAAGGGTATGGGCCGCCGCAGCAATTATCAGTATGGCATCCTTCTGACCCCCGGCGTGACCGGCAAGCTGGCGCAGGGCATCGGCATGGGACAGTCCACCGGAACGGTCTCCTTCATGACGCCCAGCTACGAGATCACACAGTCCGGCGAAAAGCTGACGATCGACGGTGTGGAGCTGGAGTTCCAGCTCACGCCGGGTACGGAAGCGCCCGCCGAAATGAACACGTGGCTGCCCCAGTACAAGGCGCTTTGGATGGCGGAAAACTGCACCGGAACGCTCCACAATCTCTACACGCTGCGCGGCGCGGAGGTGCGCGACGGCGCGGCATGGGCAAGCTATATTACCGAGGCCATTTCCCTTTACGGCAAGGACGCGGAGGTCACCTTCCAGTCCCACAACTGGCCGCACTGGGGAAACAACGTGGTGAACGACTACATGGTCAACACGGCTGCCGTGTATAAGTTCATCAACGACCAGACTCTGACCTACATCAATCAGGGCTACACCAGCGATGAGATCTCCAACATGATCGAGCTGCCGGAGGCGCTCAATAAAATCTGGTACACCCGCCAGTACTACGGGACGGTCGCCCACAACGCCAAGGCGGTCTACCAGAAGTTCATGGGCTGGTATGACAGCAACCCTGTCAACCTGAACCCCCTCATGCCAAGCGACAGCGCAAAAAAATGGGTGGAGTACCTGGGGGATGTTGACAAGGTCCTGCAAATGGCAAAGGCGGATTTTGACAAGGGTGAATATCAGTGGGTCGCCGAGGTCACAAACACCATCGTCTTTGCCGACCCGACGAACACCGATGCGCGGCTTCTGTGTGCCGATGCACTGGAGCAGCTGGGGTATCAGGCGGAGTCCGGTCCGTGGCGCAACGAATATCTGACCGCCGCGCAGGAGCTGCGCCATGGAAACGCCAATTTCACCGCTTCCACCAAATCTACCGGCGACATGGTCAAGGCCCTCTCCGCGCCCATGCTGTTTGACTATATGGCCATTGTCATGGACAAGCAGGCGCTGGCTGACCGCGACTTCACCATGAACGTGATCCTGCCTGACGTGGGCGAACAGCACATGCTCCGCGTGAAGAATGGTGTGCTGCTGGTCTATGCGGATACATTGTCTGATGATGCGGACGTGTCTATTACCTGCCCGAAAAATGCGCTGTTTGCGATCCTGACCAACAATCAGGAAACGGTTGCAAAGGCCGTCAAGGTCGAGGGCAGTGCAGAGCTGCTGACGCTGATGATGGAGAATATGAACCAGTTCCCGATCACCGGGACCAACCCCTTCAACATCATCGAGCCGTAACGGCTTCGCGGGGCGGTCCGTGGGAAGACCGCCCCGCTCGAGAAAAAACAGCAAGATGCTTTCAACGCAAATCAAAAGGTGACTATGGACATTTACGCCAAGGTGAAGTACAATAAGCCTTGGGAACTGGCGCCGGTGATAAACCAAGCTTTCAGCACAAATAGTGAAAAAGAATCGGCTTAATTGATGGGTTAACTCGTAGGGGAAACGGCAAGACAGAACGAGGAAACCCTTGAAAATACAGGGGAAAAGGCGAAAAACTGATTCAATACAGCCTCAAAGCCGCCTGTCGGGCTCCTCAGTTCAGTAAGCGCTGAATTTATTCGGAATATGCCAAACGCTCCCCGGGATCTCAATGGATCCCGGGGAGTTATTATCTGTCAGGCCGCCGGATGCAGCCCGGATCTCACCCGAAGGGCCTGGCGTTTTCGCCGCGGCTGCCTGCGATCATACAGAAACAGCCTCCATTGAAATGTTGTCGGGTTTATCCGTGAATATTTCAATGGAGGCATTGATTTTTGGGGATGAGACGCTTGTCTGAACCGTGCCTTTTCATCGCTCATTTCATCGCATATGGAGCGCATCCATGCGCGATGCTCTGATGACCGAACGCAGTGGCCCCGCCTGCATCATCCTGCGCAGGGTAAAAAGCGGACGGCTTGTGAAAAGCCCCTTCAGACCTTCTCACAAGCCGCCCCGTTTTGGCGTCCCAGAAGAGATTCGAACTCCCGACCCCACGCTTAGGAGTTCAAAAAATCTCGTTTTTAACCGTGTACCTGTGTGTCCTGTAATGTCCGAAAAGCCTTGGAATATCAAGGATTTTCGATGATTTGAGTTCCTTTGAAAATCAGTGCGTTTCCCTCAATATCCTGCTAATTTTCGTGCCGTATTGCAAAAGTATTAGCAGAATAATTTGGGGATGGAAAAGCGTTCAACTGAAAATGTGAACCGTGTGTCCTCTTGTGTCCTCGTAAAACGACCGCCTGCCGTAAAAGCAAGCGGTCGTTTTGCTTCTCTACATAGCCGTCTGCTTCGCCGCAGGCGGCTGAATTTATGCAAAGGAGGAAACCCATATGGCGAATTGCAAAGTGATTGCGGTGACGAACCAAAAGGGCGGCGTGGGTAAAACCACGACTACCGCTAACCTCGGCATCGGACTTGCCCAGCAGAACAAGCGGGTGCTGCTCATTGACGCAGATGCGCAAGGCTCTTTGACCCTCTCCCTCGGCTACCCAAAGCCGGATGAGCTGCCTATCACGCTGGCGGACATCATGCAGAATGTAATCGACGATACCCCTATCCCGGACGGCTGCGGTATTCTGCATCACGGCGAGGGCGTTGACCTGCTCCCTGCAAACATTGAGCTGTCCGGCATGGAAATTCGGCTCATCAACGCTATGAGCCGGGAAAGCGTACTGCGGACATATATCAATGCAGTGAAACCCCGTTACGACTATATCCTCATTGACTGTATGCCCTCGCTCGGTATGATGCCGATCAATTCACTGGCGGCAGCGGACAGCGTGATCATCCCGTCGCAGCCGTCGTTTCTGTCGGCAAAGGGACTGGATCTGCTGATGCAGTCCATCGCAAAGGTCAAGCGGCAGATCAACCCGAAGTTGAAAATCGACGGCATCCTGTTTACGATGGTGGACAGCCGCACCAACGAGGCCAAGGAGATCATCGCATCTCTGCGTAACCATTACGGCGAAAAGATCCGGGTATTCGGGACGGAGATCCCTTTTTCCGTCCGGGCCGCGGAAACCAGCGGCCGGGGCAAGAGCATTTTTGCCCACGACAAGAACGGCAAGGTCGCCGCCGCATACCGCTCGCTGACGAAGGAGGTGTTGGAGCTTGAGCGCAAAACCGAGAGATTTAGGGATGACACCGCTCGATGACCTGTTCTCCACCGACGAGAGCCGTGCGGAAGCGCAGCTTGAAAAGGTCGTTACGCTGAACCCCGCCGACATCTCCGACTTTCCCAACCATCCGTTCAAGGTCAAGCAGGACGAGGCTATGGCGGAGATGGTAGACAGCGTAAAGCTGTATGGCGTGTTGGCACCCGCCCTTGTCCGCCCCAAGGCTGACGGCGGCTATGAAATGGTAGCCGGTCATAGGCGAAAATGCGCGGCGACGCTGGCGGGGATCACCGAAATGCCCTGCATCGTCCGCAATCTTACCGATGATGAAGCAACGATCATCATGGTGGACAGCAACTTGCAGCGAGAAACGATCTTGCCGTCCGAAAAGGCATTTGCCTATAAGATGAAGCTGGAAGCCATGAAACGGCAAGGGCAAAGGTCAGATTTAACTTCGACCCCACTGGAGCCGAAGTTAAAGGGTAGCCGTTCTAATGAGGAATTGGCTGCAAGCAGCCCGGACAGCCGTTCACAAATTCAGCGGTATATCCGTCTGACCGAGCTGATCCCGCCGGTGCTTGACATGGTGGACAGCGGCAAGATCGCTTTCCGTCCCGCCGTGGAGCTTTCCTACCTCTCCAAAGAACAGCAGCAGAGCCTATATGACACGATGGAATGCGAGGACTGCACGCCGTCGCTGGCGCAAGCCATCAAAATGAAGGAGTTCAGCCGGGACGGGAAGCTGACGGAAGAAGTCATCCTCTCCATTATGCAGGAGGAAAAACCGAACCAGCGAGAGCAGTTCAAAATGCCGAAAGAGCGTATCAGCAAGTATTTTGCTCCGGGGACGCCCGCACAGAAAATTGAAGATACCATCATCAAGGCATTGGAATTGTACCGCAGGCGGGAGCGCCAGCGGGATATGGAACGATAGCCACTACCAAGGGGCAGCCATACCCATTTTCAATGTGTGTACGGCTGTGTCAGTGTGTTCCACCTCTCCCCACCTCACCCCCTCGAAACTACCTGTACTTCCCGAAAAAGGAGATGTTACAGCGGCGGCAGCACTCACAGCTTTGCAGTTTCCGGCAGTGATCCGTACAATGTAAGAGCAAAGGAGGATTGCGAGTATGAAAAACGCAAGGATCATCGCCGTTTTAGTGCTGCTGGCACTTTCACTTTCGGGCTGTGCAAAAGCGGATCGCTCCGAGGTGTCTGTGCCATCTTCGCAGGAAACGGTCACGACTAAGCCTGCACAAAGCACTGTGCCGCAGGAGCAAGCAACGGTTTCTGTTTCGGAAAGTACAGAGATTCCCGCAGAGAATACGACCGAACCCAAGACGGAGAAAGCGCAGCCGGAAGTTTCAATATCTGCAAAAGAGGAAACGCCGCCGACTGTCAGCAGGCCCACAGAAACTACCCCGCCGAAAGCACCCGAACCCGAACTATCGGAAGAACCTACGGAAACACAGCCGCAGGAGCCTGAACCGCCCGTCGCAGAAGAACCCACAGAGCCGATATTTGACATTCAGACTTGGATCGACTATGCCAATGCCTATGCCGAAAGCGTGGGACTGCGGCTGGAAAGTTCGGCGGTGGATTGCTGGGATAATCCTATAGATGCCGCCGCAGACCGCATCTATCTGGAACGGGATATTCAAAGCAGGCTGAACCGATACGCCCGTGATGAGGATATAACCGATGTGTGGATATGGGCGGAGGCGCGCTCCGACGGGAAGTACGACCTGTATATCGGTTATGCCTGAAAACCAAATATTTACCGAGGAACGCACCGAGAAACACGGTGCGTTTTTTCATTTTAAGGAGGTCACTCAATGAAAATGCAGAAATTCAAACGAACGGTATCGTTGTTTCTTGCGATGCTGATGTGCGTTACCACGCTGTTTGGCATGGGAACGACCGCATTTGCCGCAGAAGAAACCGACGAAGTATATCTTATCTCCTATCCCCGTGACGGCGATGCCAACTACGGCGGCGAATGGGGACACGACAGCCTGAGCTTTATGAACGGCTGGTCTACGGCCGCATCCCGTTTCACGACGATCCGTGCAATGGGGTCGTATGAGGGCAATATCTGCTACTGCATCGAGCCCGGCGTGCCGCAGCAGACGGGCAACACTTTTACGAAAAAGGGCGAGGATTTCTGGGACGAATACCCGTCGTCCTACAACAGTACCATTTCTCCCGACGATATTAAGCTGTTTATCGGCCGTATCTTTCAGTACGGCTATACAGGGACGATCTCGACCTCTTGGCGCTCACAGAATGAGGGCGGCGACAAGCTGGCTCACGCTGTTGCCACACAGCTTTTGATTTGGGAAACTGTCGTCGGTGAGCGTGATGCCGATTTCAACAAGGTCGGCACGGGCGGCAAGAGCGCCATCGTGGAGCAGATCAGCACGAACCACCCGCTGTACAGTCAAATCATGAGCTACTACAATTCCATTGCGGCAAGTGTTCAGCGCCATTCCAAGGTGCCGAGTTTTCTTGCGAAGTCTGTGGGAAAAGCTCAAAATATTGAACTTGAATGGAACGGAGAAGCCTATACCGCCACGCTGACCGACACAAACGGTGTGCTCTCCGACTATGTGATCTCCGCAAGCGCTTCGGGCATCCGCTTTTCTGTCAACGGAAACACACTGTCCATCACGGTGGACGATGCACTAAGCGATACCGTCACTATTACAGCCGAAAAAAGAAATTCGCAGCGGCGCGGTGTCATCACTTGGACGGACGGCGTGTACGGCCCGAACGGGAAGCTGCAAGATACCGTCACCTATGCACAGACGGTGAATGACCCCGTAAAGGGTTATCTGAACATCAAGGTCAGTTACGGCAGCACCAAGATCGTCAAAACCAGCGAGGACGGCAAGGTCGAGGGCATTTCCTTTACGATCACCGGCAACGGCGTGAACAAGACCGTTACGACAGGTGCAGGCGGTGTCATTCAGATCGATAACCTTGCCCCCGGCGTTTACACCGTCACCGAGCAGAACTACGACAAATACGAGCCGCAGGAGGTGCGCCGTGTCACCGTCGTCAGCGGTCAGGTGGCAATGGTCAGTTTCAATAACTCCTTGAAGCGCGGCACCCTCATCGTGACCAAGACCTCCGAGGACGGCTTGAACGAGGGCGTGAAATTCCACCTCTACGGCACCTCGCTTTCTGGGCTTGCGGTGGATGAATACGCCGTGACCGACAGCACAGGCAAAGCCGTATTTTCCGATGTGCTGATCGGCACAGGCTATACGCTGGAGGAAGTCGATACGGCGATTCGCTATGTCGTCCCCGAACAGCAGACGGCGGCGGTGGAATGGAACACCGTCACGAACAAGAGCATTACGAACATTCTGAAAAAGTGGAATGTCACCGTCACCAAGAGCGACGCCGAAACGGGTCTGCCGCAGGGCGATGCTACCCTTGCCGGTGCTGTTTACGGCATCTACAAGGGCGACCAGCTTGTGGGCACCTACACTACGGATGCCAACGGGCAGTTCACCACGAAATACTATGTCTGCGGCGATGACTGGACCATTCGTGAGAGCACGCCCTCCGAGGGCTACCTGCTGGACAGCACCGTTTATCCCATCGGCGCAGAGGCAAAAAACTACACTGTGGAATACAACACCACCGCAAACGATGTGACCGAGCAGATCGTCAAGGGCAGAATCGCCATCATTAAGCACACGGACAACGGCGACACCCAGCTTGAAACGCCGGAGGCCGGAGCGGAATTTGCGGTGTTTTTGAAAGCCACAGGCTCTTATGACAGCGCCAAGGCATCCGAGCGTGACTACCTGACCTGCGACGAAAACGGCTATGCGGTCACAAAAGACCTGCCCTACGGCATCTACACGGTGCATCAAACCAAGAGCTGGGACGGCCGTGAGTTGCTTGCCGATTTCGATGTGTATATCGCCAAGGACGGGCAGACCTATCGCTACCTTGCCAACAATCGCAATTTTGAGAGCTATATCAAGATCGTCAAGGTGGACGCCGAAACGGGCAAGGTCATTCCGCTGGCAGGCGCAGGCTTCCGACTCTATCGCCCGGACGGGTCGCTCATCACGCAGACCTTCACCTATCCCGAAGTCACCACCATCGACACCTTTTATACAAACAGCGACGGCTATCTCATTACGCCCGAAATGCTGGAATACGGCACGGGCTATTCGCTGATGGAGGTTTCCGCACCCTACGGTTACACGCTGAACAGCGAGCCGGTCTATTTTGCTGTGACTGCCGACAATGCCACGGAGGAAAACGCCGTTACGGTGGTCGAGGTCACAAAGCCGAACACGGCGCAGAAGGGTGTGATCCGAATCAGCAAGAGCGGCGAGGTCTTTTTCTCCGTCACCGAGGCGGACGGCATCTATCAGCCGGTGTTTACGGTCAAGGGGCTTGCGGGCGCAGTCTATGAGCTTACTGCCGCCGAGGACATCATCACGCCGGATGGCACGCTCCGCTATGCAGCCGGAGAGGTCGTCGATACCGTGACCACCGACAAAACGGGACTTGCCGAAAGCAAGCCGCTGTATCTCGGCAAATACGAGGTCAGGGAGATCACTGCACCCACCGGCTATGTGCTGAACACCGAAGTCTACACGGCAGAGCTTGTCTATGCCGGGCAGAAGATTGAGATCACCGAAACGGCTGCCAGCTTCTGCAACGACAGACAGAAGGCGCGGATTTCTCTTTCCAAGGTGCTGGAGCAGAACAAGCAGTTCGGTATCGGCATGAATAACGAGCTTTCCGCCGTGACCTTCGGCTTCTATGCCGCCGAGGAGCTTACCGCAGCAGACGGCTCCGTCATTCCTGCGGACGGTCTCATCGAGATCATGTCCCTTGATGAAAACGGAAAGGCTGTGCTCAAGAGCGATGTTCCCTTCGGCAGCTACTATGTCAGAGAAATCAGCACCGATAGCCACTATATGCTCTCCGATGAGAAGTACCCTGTGACCTTTGCCTATGCCGGTCAGGAAATTCCCGTGGTAGAGCTTGCCGTCAATGACGGAAAGAGCATTACCAACGAGATGATCTACGGGGAGATCTACGGCATGAAGAAGGATGAGGACGGCAAGGCGCTGGCCGGAGCTACCATCGGCCTGTTCCTCACAGACGGCACAGAGCCTATTCTGACCACTGTTTCCGCAGAGGACGGCAGCTTCTCCTTTACAGGTATCCCCTATGGCGAGTATGTGGTCCGTGAAATCGCCGCGCCGGAGGGCTATGTGATGGATGAGGCCCACTATGCTGTAAAGGTGGATCAGAACGGCGCTGTGGTCGAGATCGAGATCACCAACAAGCTCATTCGCGGCAGCGTTCAGCTGACCAAGGTGGATAAAGACTATCCCGATCATCACCTGAGCGGCGCAATCTTTGAGGTATACCGTGACGGAAAG
>OHNP01000889.1_pt1 | contig 12101 bp, 10 predicted proteins | sample 1569531 | NCBI WGS metagenome assembly OHNP01 (sample SAMEA3879587, study PRJEB24766) | human gut metagenome | biome: human-associated habitat; feature: feces | place: USA | collected 1985/1987
TTGATACAGCCAACAAATCGTATAATCAGAATATATATACTTATACAGGATTCTTAGGATTAAGCGAACTTGCAATATATAATTCAATGAAAAAAGAACTTCAATTTGCTTATCCTTCTACTTTTGGTGGAAGCGAATCAAGTGAAAGGCAGATTATACGATTCGGAAGTCCTGAAATTTTTGGATACGATGACAGTTTTCCAATTTCAGTATTTAAAATTTCACCGCTTACACCAAAATTTGCCCAGGAACTTGAACACCGTGATTATCTTGGTGCAATTATGAATCTTGGCATTGAAAGAAGCCTCATTGGTGATATTCTGATAAAAGAAAAAGATGCTTATGTATATTGCATGAATCATATAGCTGAATTTATAACTGATAATCTCACAACAGTAAAACATAACCATGTACGTGCCACTGTCTGTGATGAAATTCCCGACATTATACGCCCTGTACTCACTGAGTTTGAAGTGATTGCGGCATCAGCCAGAATTGATGCAGTTGTTGCAAGCATTACTAAATTATCAAGAAGTTCTGCACTTGAATTTTTTTCAGCTAAAAAGGTGTTTCTTAACGGAATGAGTATTGAAAATAACAGTGCACAATTAAAACCAGGTGATATTCTCGTTATAAGAGGTTTTGGGAAATTTATTTTTGACGGCTGTGGCAACGAAACAAGAAAAGGACGCGTTTATGTCCATATGAGACGCTATTGAAACACTACTAAAACATCACATCTACATAAAAGGCAGGACATAATGTCCTGCCTTAATTTTATGAATATTAAGCTTATTAATTATTCAGCATCATCTGTTGAATATTCTGTTGGTTCTTCATCTGCCTGAAGAGCCTTCATGCTAAGGCTTATCTTCTTCTCAGCTTCATTGATATCAACAACCTTAGCTTCAATTTCCTGACCAATTGCAAGAACATCTGAAGGCTTGTTGATATGTTCTCTTGAAATCTGTGATACATGAAGTAATGCATCAACACCATCCTCAAGCTGTACAAACGCACCAAAATCTGTCATTCTTGCTACAGTTCCTTTTACAACTGTGCCAACAGCATACTTTGTAGCTGCATCATTCCATGGATTCTGGTCTGGATACTTAACACTAAGTGCAATCTTATTACCATTAATCTCTTTGATAAAGCACTTAACTGAATCTCCAACTTTGTAAATCTTCTTAGGGTTAGCTGTTCTTCCCCATGACATCTCAGAGATGTGAAGAAGACCATCAACTCCGCCTAAATCAATGAATGCACCAAAATCTGTTACATTCTTAACTGTTCCTTCGATTGTATCACCTTCGTGAATCTTTTCAAGAAGTTCCTTCTGAGCCTTTTCCTTAGCTTCTACGATTAACTTCTTGCAGTCACCGATAATTCTTCTCTTCTTAGGATTATATTCTGTGATAACAAATGATACTTCCTTATCTTTATATACAGATAAATCTTTAACAAATGTATCTGAAACAAGACTTGCCGGTATAAATACTCTTGCCTCATCAACAACTACACCAAGACCACCGTTCATAACCTGGCTTACTGTTGCTGTGATTACTGTCTGGTTCTCAAATGCTTCTTCAAGCTTCTTGCTTCCCTGTTCAGCTACAAGACCTTTTCTTGAAAGGATAACCTGACCTTCGCCATCGTTAACCTTACGGACTTTTGCCTGCATCTCGTCGCCTACTTTAACAACATCTCTTAAATCTACGTTTGGGTCTGATGAATATTCATTACGTGTAATAATACCATCAGCCTTGTATCCAATGTTAAGAATAATCTGATCTTCCTTAACATCAATAACAGTGCCGTCAACGATCTCTCCTGTATGTATTTGCTTAATTGATTCCTCTAACATCTCTGCAAAACTTTCTGACATTAGTGCAAACCTCCTCGATAATATTGTTTGGGGTCGATGCCCCTGCTGTAATACCTATGCACTCTGCTCTGCCCAAACTTTCTAAGTCAAGGTCGTTTATCGTCTGAATGTAAAATGTATCGTAACATTCTTTCTTACAGATTTCATACAGTTTTCGCGTATTGGAACTGCTGCTCCCGCCGATTACTATCATAGCATCGACCCGCTTTGCAATTTCTCTTGCCTCTGTCTGTCGTTCCTCAGTTGCATTACAAATTGTATTACGAATGATTATATTGTAACCCTTTTTAGATATAATTTCAACTAATTCTTGAAATTTATTGTAATTAAATGTCGTTTGTGATACAATGCACACCCGTCTCTGGGAATCAAGTACCAGATTTTGTGCTTTTTCTGATGTATCAATCACATATGTATCAGAAAGTGACCATCCCATAATTCCCTCAACTTCCGGATGATTCTCATTTCCTATTATAACAATCTGGCTTCCATTAGCACTTTCTTCTTTTACAATCTTATGTATTTTAAGGACAAACGGACATGTTGCATCAACAATATTTACATTTTTTTCATGTAATGAATCATACACATCTTTGGAAACACCATGTGAACGGATTATAACCGTTGAATCATCATTTATCTCGTCAGCCGAATTAATAACATGCACACCTTTATTTTCAAGATCTTTTACAACTTCTTCATTGTGTATTATCGGTCCATATGTAAATACATTTTTTCCACCACACTGATTGTATACAGTATCAACTGCTCTCTGTACGCCAAAACAAAATCCAGCTGATTTTGCAACTATTACTTCTTTCATATCGCCTCACCTGTTATTTACGCTCATTTATAATATTTTCAATGCACTCTACCACCTGCTCAATATTCATATCTGATGTATCTACTAAAACCGCATCATCAGCCTGTTTCAAAGGCGATATTTCCCTGTGCATATCCTGATAATCACGCTGTTCAATATCTTTTTTTATGATATCATAATCACATTTTTCACCTTTCTGTGCAAGCTCATCATATCTTCTTTTTGCTCTCGCATCTACACTTGCAGTAAGGTAAATTTTGCAAAACGCATCCGGAAGCACAGTTGTTCCAATATCTCTTCCATCCATTATAACATCTGTCTTTTTTGCAAGTTCTCTTTGCAATTCAACAAGCTTTCTTCTCACAGCAGCATATTTTGATGTTTTTGAAGCCATGCTTCCAATCTCTTCTGCTCTTAACATGCCGGTAACATTATCACCGTTTAAAATCACCTGCTGCACTCCGTCCATATACTCAATTGTTATATTAACACCTGTGACAGCTGCATTTATCTCTCTTTCATCATCAGGATTAACATTATTCTGTACAAAATAAACTGCCATTGCACGATACATTGCACCCGTATCAACATATATATATCCCATTTTCTTTGCAAGAAGCTTTGCAATTGTACTTTTTCCGGCTCCTGCCGGTCCGTCTATAGCTACTGAATAACTCATATTTTCCTCCATAAATCAATTATTTCCCGCGGCATACCCAGTTGACCATGCAACCTGAAGATTAAATCCTCCTGTAACTGCATCCACATCCAGCACTTCACCTGCAAAAAACACATTACTTACTATCTTTGACTCCATTGTTGACGGATTAATCTCTTTTACATTAACACCACCCTGTGTAATTATTGCCTCGTTAAATCCTCTGAGTCCTGTTAGTGTCATTCTGAAATCTTGTGTCAACAAGTTTTTTCCGCTCCTCTTTTGTTATCTCATTAACCTTTTTGTCTTCTGAAATTCTCGTAAGCATTATCACAACCGGAATTATTTTTTTCGGAAGCAGCTTATCAAGTGAATTTTTAAATGATTTATTTTTATTTTCTTCAAAATCACGTAAAACTCTCTCGTCAAGCTGTTCATAGGTCAGTGCCGGTTTTAAATCAATAGAAAGTGTAAGATTTTTCTGTTTTATAATTCTGGCAGCGTAACTGCTGGCTGAAAGAATTGTCGGTCCACTCACACCGAAATGAGTAAAAAGCATCTCACCAAAATCTGAATACACTTCTTTTTCTCCATCAAGAATCCGTACATTCACATTTTTAAGACTCAGTCCTTGAAGTTCCCGCTCCCACTCTTCTTTTACATTAAACGGTACAAGAGCCGGAAGTATAGGCGTTACAGTATGTCCAAGTGATTTTGCAAATTTATATCCGTCGCCAGTTGAACCTGTGCTCTGATATGAATTGCCTCCTGTTGCTATTATCAGCTCATCACCTGTGATAACTTCTTTTTTCCCGATTTCATTTTCAACTGTAAGGCTTTCAAATTTTATTTTTCTTTTATCATTATTGTTATCATCATTTTCCTGCGATACAGAACTTGTATTTATATTTACAGCTTTTGTATTAAGTCTGATTTCAACACCTCTATTTTTCATCTCACGATTAAGTGCTGATATCACATCAGATGAATGGTCTGACGTTGGAAAAACTCTGTTTCCTCTTTCGACTTTAAAATCCAGCCCAAGTTCTCCAAAGAAACCCATCGCATCATAATTAGAGAATTTATTAAGTGAACTGTACATGAATTTTTTATTTGTCACAATGCTGTTCATAAGGTCATCTGAATCACCTGCATTAGTAAAATTGCATCTGCCTTTTCCGGTTATAAAAATCTTTTTTCCCAGTTTCTCGTTTTTTTCAACAAGAACAACTTTATTATTATTTCCGGCCGCTGTAATTGCTGCCATCATCCCGGCAGCACCTCCGCCTATAACTATAATTTTTTTCATTTTATTACTCCGAATTTATTTGTTATTTTCGTTTATAAACAAAAGAAACTGTCGTGCAGTAACTGGTTTTGAAAAATAATATCCCTGAACAAAGTTTATGCCAAGCTTTGCTATATTTTCAAAATGTTCTTTTGTCTCTATTCCTTCTGCCACGATCTCAAGTTTCATTCCCTGTATCATGTGCATTGCAGCATCCATTACGTATTTTGCCCTGCCATTTTCAAAATAAGCATCAAGCATACCTTTGTCAAACTTAACAATATTGACAGGCATGTCAACTATGTAATTCAGGTTAGAATGTCCGGTGCCAAAATCATCAAGTGAAAACTTCACTCCATATTCCATCAATCTGTTCATATTGTCAAGCAGATTTGTCTTATCTTCCATCAATGCTGATTCTGTTATCTCAAGATTGATATTACACGGATTAATATTATATTTTTTCATAATATTTATATAATCATCGCTAAGTTTTTTATATGCACACTGAACCATAGAAAGATTAACTTCTATATATTCCATCCCCATTTTTTCTAATGGATTGTCCTTTATGAACTGGCATACTTTTTCAAAAACTATCAGTCCAAGACGTATAATAAGTCCGCTTTTTTCAGCTGTCTCTATAAACATCCCCGGCAGCATAAGACTTCCGTCACGCTGCCTTATTCTCACAAGAGCTTCTGCACATGTAAATCTTTTTTCTTTAACAGAGTAAATCGGCTGAAAAAACACTTCAACTCCATCCTGGTCCATTGCTTCTACAATCTGTCTTACTACATTACGCTGATTATACATATTTTCAATTATATCATTTGTAATTGAAATAAAATGCTGGTCAGAACGTCCCATGTAATCAGATTTTATATGTGCAATAAAATGAAGTATATCTTCCGCTCTTTTTATGCCTGATGCATTTCTTAAATATACTATAAACGGATGAAAAATTATATTTTTTCCGGGACCCCATCCTTCTTTAAATCTTTTATCAATAATTTTGCCACATTCTGCAGCATCAGATTTTATATACCATTATGAGCTCATCTTCATAATTTCTGAATACCATTACTTTATCTATGTCTGAAAGAAATCTGATAATCTCCGATTTTGCAGTATCTATGTATTCAAAGCTCACATTTCTGTTATACCATCTTTCAAATGAAGCAGAAACTATCGAAATATCTTTATTGCTGCTTAATGCATTATTTACATATATAAGGAATGCTTTCTGATTATATAAACCTGTCGCTCTGTCAATATTTAATTCGGGATTCTCAAATTTTATATATATTACCATAACGCCAAGTGCACTTGCAAATCCAACTATAAGTATATGGTTTCTCATAACTGCCTGTATAACTGCCGCAATGCACCAGAAGCCAATCCATATAAGAACAGATTCAAATCTTGCTGAACTTATAGAAGTTCTCATGTCAAAAGCAGTATAAATTGTATTGATAAGTATTACAAAGACAGTTATATAAGTCATTATCACGCTATATCCTGAAGACCATACCGCACCTGTATCTGCATTAATATTAAAATCAATCGGAAGAACACTTACAAGCAATACACACATTGTAATAATTGCATATCTTATGAATACGCCTTTTTTCCCGTCAACAGCAACATAATTCACATCAGATAATACATATATACGGCTCACAAATGCAAGAATAATTAAAGATATAAGATATGTTTTTGAAATAACCAACACCAAAAGCCCCGGACAGCTTTCTTTATAATAGATTGCTGCCACGGAGCTGATATCAAACACAAGGCTTATTAATGTTATTATTAATATTTCTAAAAATATTCTCTCACTTCTTGTTCCAAGTTTTTTCTGTCTCGAAAAAATTATCGCAAGAAACTGCACAATAATTATAGAACATACCTGTATGGAAATATGCATTCAATATACCTACCTCTTTTTACGTCTTTTACATACAGGCTGTGACAATATTTCGTGTATAATCATTGCATTTCTCAGGTTATCATGACTTCTTAAAGATGGTATATATTCATTGTTTACAATCATTTTTATTCCGTTTGATTTTTTCTGTCCAATATCACAGTAACTATTCTCAATGTCAAGATTATGCTCATGTACCATCTGCTGCTTCTTAATGGTCTGTTCTGCATGTCTTGCCTGCTCACATCCATCTTTAATGTCATTATCCGTCTGAGTGCTTCCATTACATGAAGGATTAACTATCTGTTTGTATTCCGAAGAAACACGTTTTGCCAGATTATTAACCTTCTTACTGCTGCTCATTATAACCGCCTTCAGTAATAGTCTGTGTACTGTCATCACCTGCTATACTATCTCTCATTTTAGTATCTGCTTTGAGATTTTGCAAGTCATAATAATCCATTATTCCCATTTTTCCTTCGCGAAGTGCATAAGCAAGTGCCTTTGGTACTTCTGCTTCTGCTTCAACAACATAAGCTCTCATTTCCTGCTCTTTTGCTACAGCCATAGCTCTTCTCTCTTCTGCCTTTGCCTGGGCGATATTCTTATCAGCCTCTGCCTGAAGACTCTGAAGATGTGCACCGATATTACGTCCGATATCAATATCTGCAATATCAATTGAAAGAATCTCAAATGCTGTTCCGGCATCAAGACCTTTTGCAAGAATAAGCTTTGAAATATCATCAGGATTTTCAAGAACGCTCTTATGTGAAACAGCAGAACCAACTGTAGTTACAATACCCTCGCCAATTCGTGCAATAATTGTTGATTCACCAGCACCACCGACAAGTCTTTCAAGATTTGTACGAACTGTAACTCTCGCTTTTACAAGAAGTTCAATACCATCTTTTGCAACTGCTGAAATATTCGGTGTTTCAATCACTTTAGGATTTACACTCATCTGAACAGCCTCTAAGACATTACGACCTGCAAGATCAATTGCTGCTGCTTTTTCAAATGACAAATCAATTCCTGCTCTTTCTGATGCAATAAGTGCATTAACAACTCCATCAACGTTACCACCAGCCAGGTAATGTGCCTCAAGCTGGTTTACACTGAGTTTAAGTCCGGCTTTTGTTGCCTTTACAAGAGGAAGAATAATTCTTGACGGAACTACTCTTCTTAATCGCATACCAACAAGACTGAAAATTCCGACATGAACTCCTGCTGCCATCGCTGAAATCCAAAGTCCGATTGGAACAAAGCTGAAAAACATAATCAAAATAAATAAAACAACTGCTGCAATAACTATTAAACTTATCATAGTCTTATTTCGTACATGTATAAATGTACTTTCCCCTTTCATATTTTTTGCTTTATCAGATTTAAGTGTTATACACCAAAATCCCTGTTATTCCTGAATAAACAGTTCCTTAAAATATGGAAGTTCTGTTACCCAGTCACAAAATGTATGCCATTCATCAAGTTTGTGATTCTTTCTTGAATAATACATGGCAACTGCATTTTCATAGCTGAACGTGCATGTTCTCATCTGATTATAACTCTCAGGAAGAAGCTGTATAATGCTGTACCAGAGAGTCTTATCCTTTGTATCATTATACTTGACACGCAGATTCTCAAGGAATTCAATATTTTTTTCCATAAATTCTATTGTTTCCTCATTCATGTGGTCAGTTGAGAAATCGCTCATCTCGAATGACTTACTGTGTATCTTATGCATTGTACTTGTTGAATTTGCCACTGTTCCGACTTTATATGTATCATATTCTTTCCACCAGTATAAAGGTGCAGTTATATCTACAGTTATAAATATCTGTCTGATAAACTTTCTGTGGTCAGAACCTGCTTTACACAGACGTTTTGCAAGATCCAAATCGTTAGGTCCAAATACAAATTTACCATCAACAATGCTGCTGTCCATGCGTCCCCAGCTGTTCAGCGGATTTCTTGCTCCGCGTATGGCATTTTCAAAATTCATTACATTGCATCTTTCGAGCTTAATCATATCACTTTATTCTCCTCATTAAATACTTATTTGCTTAAATGTCTTTATTTCCCAATCAAATGACAATTTTAACGGCGGTGAACCGATTTTGAAAACAGCATGAACATCGGAAATATCTCAAGTCGTCCCGTGAGCATGGCAACTGAAAGTATAACCTGTGCCCAGTCGGCATAACATGAGAAATTTGACATTGGACCAACAAGATTAAGTCCCGGTCCTATATTATTAAAACACGATAAAACTGCTGTCAGATTTGTTGTAAAGTCAAGTCCGTTAAGTGATATGACCAGTGTAAACAGACAAATCAAAATAAAATACGATGCTACATAAACTCTCACCGCTATAAGTGTCTCTTTATCCATAGGCTTGCCATTTGTCCTCACTGCTGTAACAGAGCTCGGATTGATAATATGCCTTATTTCATTAAAAAAGCTCTTTACCATAACAATAACACGCGATACTTTGATTCCACCGCCCGTTGAACCTGAGCATGCACCGATTATCATCAGTAGAACAAGAAGATGCCTTGAAAACTCAGGCCATTTATCAAAGTCAACCGTTGCAAATCCCGTCGTTGTTATAATACTTGACACCTGGAAAAACGCCTGTCTCAAAGACACGGAAACTGCCGACAGGCTATGGCATATATTGATTGCTATTGCAATAACTGAAACTCCTACAATCCCAAAATACCATTGAATCTCTTCAATCTTTAACGCATCTGTAAATCTCTTTATAAGTATAAGATAATATGCATTAAAATTAACACCAAATAAAAGCATGAAAATCCCGAGTACAATCTCTATATATGCACTGTCATAACCTGCTATGCCTACAGATGATGTTGCAAATCCACCTGTTCCCGCAGTACCAAATGCTGTTGCAAAAGCATCAAACACATTCATGCCGCCAAATAACAATAAAACAATAAGTATTGCTGTCATAGCAGTATATATTCCATATAAAATTATTGATGTTTTTTTCATTCTGGGAACAAGTTTTCCGGCTACAGGTCCCGGAACCTCCGCTCTTATAAGATGCATTGAATTTTCATTTTCCATAGGCATTATCATAAGTACAAATACAAGAACGCCCATTCCGCCAACCCAGTGCGTAAAACTTCTCCAGAAAAGTACACCATGTGGCAGATATTCAGGATTTGAAAGAACAGATGCACCTGTAGTCGTAAAACCCGAAACTATCTCAAAAAGTGCAGACCAGTAAGACCTGAACTGTCCTGTAAGAAACAACGGAACAGCACCTATTATGCATATAATTATCCATGCAAGTGCAACTATACAGTATCCATCCCGGCTACCCATCTTACGTTCCGGTGCTTTTACACATGAAAGGATAAATCCTGCTATTGCCGCAAATGCAATTGTACCAACAAAATACATAGCGTCACCATCGCCATATATCAGTGAAACTATCAGAGACGGTACCATAAGCATCGCCTCTGTCATAAGAATTTTACCAAGAATTTTAAGAACTCTTCTTCTATTCATCGCCCTATACTCCTGCAAAAATGTCCTGTAATCTCAAAATACTCTTATTTACAGTACATACTAAAACTGAATCACCCTTTTCAATTACATCATCACCTCGAGGCACAATAAGCCTTCTGTTTCGTATTATAGAAGCAATAATATAGCCTTTTTTAACTTGTAATTCCTTTATCAGCTTGCCAAGATATGCCTCATCTGATGTGACTTTAAACTCAACAAACTCAAGTTTTCCATCCATAAGCCTGTAAAGTGAGGAAATAGCATCAAAATTTTCTGCCGCAAGAAGCGATCTTGAATAACCGATAATAATATCTGTAACAGCACTCTCTTTGGAAACGCTGCATATTTTTGTATTCATCTGAAGTTCTTTTAATGCCGAATGTGAATTCATCTTTGTTACAACCTTATATACATTGCGTTTTTCAGCAAGCATGCCCGCAATAAGATTATATTCATCATTATTTGTAAGCGTAACGAAAGCATCTGTATTTTTGATGTCTGCCTCAGACATACTCTCAAAATATTCCATTGCATCACTGCACATAACTGATACTCCCGGTACATTGCCTGCAAGTTCAGCTGCTTTGCTGTGAACTTTCTCAACAACAGTTACATTAACACCATCTTTTTCAAGCATCTTTGACAGATAAAATCCAATTCTGCTCGCTCCGGCAATAAGTACTGAACTGATACGTCTTACTTTTATATTCATTTTCTCAAGCGACTCATTTATCGCCTTAGGAGAACCTGTGATATAAAGCACATCGCCTTCTTTTACAATATCATCACCATTTGGTATAAATATATTCTTATCACGCACTATTGCACATATAAGAATATTCATCTTCATTTTTTGGTTTATCTCAAATAATGTCTTGCCAATTATTGCATTGCCATGTTCTATTTTCATCTCGGCAAGTTCACATCTGCCTTTGCCAAAAAGTTCAATCTTTGTAGCCTGTGGAAAATGCAGTAATCTTTCTATCTCCCTTGCAGCTGTAAAATCAGGATTTATTGTCATTGACAGACCAAATTTTTCCATATAAAATTCTGACTGCACGGCATATTCTGCATTTCTTACTCTCGCAATCGTATTCTTGGCACCGAGCGAATGTGCTGTAAGACAGCTTAATATATTAAGTTCATCTGAACCTGTGACAGCAATAAATATATCAGCCTCTGCAGCACCTGCATCCTGCAATATCGTAAGCGATGCACCATTACCCTGATAGCAGATTACATCCATAGCGTTAGAAATCTTATTTATCAAATCAAGATTAGTATCTATTACTGTTACTTCACAGCCATTATCTGTAAGCTGGGCAGCTATCTCTGAACCTATCTTTCCTCCGCCAACAACACAGATTTTGACATTCTTTTTTTTCATGTCTTTTCATTCCTCCGTCATAAATTAAACATTTAAAGACTATGTATGTTATCTTATCACAGTGAATGTTTATTTACAAGTTTCCACGCCATGTAAACTAAACATAAAAATGGCAGCACCCGTTAATTTTACGGATGCTGCCGACAAATCAGTTTTTTATAAATTTTATTATTTATATATTATACAGGATATGCTTTATTTTCTGTGTCAGCTGCCTTCGGGTCTACCTTTGACTGCTGTGCTGCCCTGTATTTAAAGAACTCTGTTGCTACAGCAGGGAACAACGCATATGATAATACATCTTCATCCTGCTGCTTGTATTCCTGTACAACTGGGTCATTCTTGAATTTTTCAAGCTGTGGCTCAATTAAATCTGCCGGACGGCATGTAATAGGTGTTGCATCACCAATAGCTTTCTTCTGAACTTCAGGATTGAAAGGCTTGATTGTCTGACCAAATTCACCCATAAGAACCTTCTTAGATTCTTTTGTAATCATCTTGTAACGCTCGCCCTGTAATACATTAAGAACTGCCTGTGTACCAACAATCTGTGATGATGGTGTAACAAGAGGTGGTTCACCAAAGTCTTTACG
>OHNP01000898.1_pt1 | contig 11997 bp, 8 predicted proteins | sample 1569531 | NCBI WGS metagenome assembly OHNP01 (sample SAMEA3879587, study PRJEB24766) | human gut metagenome | biome: human-associated habitat; feature: feces | place: USA | collected 1985/1987
ATCCTCTCCTCATCAAAGGATTCGGATTTTTGCTCCGCAAAAACAAGGAGGATTTATGAAAGAGTTAATGCTTGGCAATAAAGCCGTTGCAAGGGGACTTTACGAGGCTGGCTGTATGGTTGTTTCAAGTTATCCGGGAACACCCAGTACAGAGATTACAGAAGAAACAGCAAAATATGATGAAGTGTACTGCGAATGGGCTCCGAATGAAAAGGTGGCTCTTGAAGCTGCACACGGAGCGACTATAGGCGGACGAAGAAGTGCATGTGCAATGAAACATGTAGGTCTTAATGTAGCTGCTGACCCGCTTTTTACAATATCATATCAGGGTGTCAACGCAGGTCTTGTAATATGCGTTGCAGATGACCCGGGGATGCATTCTTCACAGAATGAACAGGATTCCAGACATTATGCAAAGGCAGCAAAAGTGCCTATGCTTGAGCCTTCAGATTCACAGGAAGCACTTGAATTTACAAAGAAGGCATTTGAATTATCAGAAAAATACAACACCCCTGTATTTATCAAGATGTGTACAAGAGTTTCACATTCACAGAGTGTCGTCGAGACAGGAGTGCGTGTTGTGCCTGAGCAGGTATCTTATGTAAAGGACCCGGCAAAGGTCATGATGACATTAAATTCAAGAAATGCACATGTAAGAGTTGAACAGCGTACAAAAGACCTTATTGCTCTTGCCGAAAACTGTGATTTTAACAGAGTTGAATATGGTGATAAAAAGCTTGGAATTATCACATCATCAACATCATATCAGTATGCGAGGGAGTGTTTTGGTGAAAATGCAAGCATTTTAAAGCTTGGAATGATTTATCCGCTTCCTGAAAAGCTTATACTTGATTTCGCAGCTTCTGTAGATGAGGTTATCGTTCTTGAGGAGCTTGACCCGTTTATTGAGGAACATTGTAAACAGCTTGGCATAAAAGTAAAGGGAAAAGATACATTTCCTATATGTGGAGAATTCTCACAGAATCTTGTCAGAAAGTGTATGGGAATGGAAGTTCCGGAAAGCTTACATATAGATGACAAAATTCCGCCAAGACCTCCTGTTATGTGTGCAGGATGCCCACACAGAGGAGTTTTCTATACATTAAAGAAAAATAACTGCATGGTTTACGGTGATATCGGATGTTATACACTCGGTGCTGTTGCACCTCTTAATGCTATGGATTTAAATGTCTGTATGGGTGCATCATGTTCAGGACTTCATGGATTTAACAAGGCAATGGGCAAAGAAGGTGAAAAGAGAAGCGTCGGCGTTATTGGCGATTCAACATTTATACATTCAGGAATTACAGGAATTACAGATATTGCATACAACATGAGTAATTCAACAGTTATTATTCTTGATAATTCAATTACCGGCATGACCGGACACCAGCAGAATCCTACGACTGGTAAAAATCTCCGTGGTGAGCCGGCAGGAAAGGTTAATCTTGAAGCACTTTGCCGTGCTATCGGATTTAACAGGGTTCGTGTTGTAGATCCATATAACCTTGAAGAGGTAGATACTGTATTGAAAGAGGAACTTGAGGCAGATGAACCATCAATTATCATAAGCCGCCGTCCGTGCGTAATGATAAAAGGAACTGTTCACAAACCGCCTCTCAAAGTTGATTCTGATAAATGCGTCGGATGTAAATCATGCATGCGTATCGGATGTCCTGCAATTTCTGTAAGAGATAAAAAAGCAAAGATTGACCCTACACTCTGCATTGGCTGTAAGGTATGTACACAGATGTGTAAATTTGATGCATTGAAAGCAGAATAAGGAGGGTTGATATGGATACAAAGAATATTATGATAGTAGGTGTCGGCGGACAGGGAACACTGCTGGCAAGTAAAATGTTAGGTTATGTTCTCTTACAGCAGGGATATGACGTAAAGGTATCGGAAGTTCACGGAATGAGCCAGCGAGGCGGAAGCGTTGTAACATACGTAAGATATGGTAAAAAAGTATACTCACCTGTAATTGATAAGGGTGAGGCAGATGTTATCATTTCATTTGAAAAACTTGAAGCTGCAAGATGGCTTGAATTTCTCAAAAAAGACGGAACAATTATAACAAATACTCAGGAAGTAGAGCCAATGCCTGTAATAACGGGTGCGGCTGCATATCCTGAAAATCTTATCGAGAAAATGCAGGCAGCAGGTGCAAAGGTTGATGCAAAAGATTTTCTTTTAATCGCACAGGAGGCCGGTTCCGCAAAAGCTGTAAATATAGCACTCATGGGAAGATTATCAACATATTTTCCTGAGATAAGCGATGAACAGTGGCAGGATGCTATTGAAAAAATAGTACCTCCGAAATTCCTTGATTTGAACAGAAAGGCATTTGAAGCGGGAAGAAACGCATAATTAAATTAAATAAAAATGCTCCGTTTAGGATAACAGTTAAGCTGTGAATCCCGAACGGAGCATTTTGTTTAGTGATTTATATTTAGGGTTATAGGACAGCGAGCCAAAACGATGCTTGCATTCAAAACAATATTTACCTTTAGTCGCCGAGAGCAGTTTTTTGCTCAACGGTTGTCTTTTTGTCATAGCATTTAAAAGCTGATTCCACAAGCTCTTTGTCAGGCTTTGGTGTGAACAGGCTGACTATAGGAACAATTACAAGTCCGGCAAGCATTGCAATAGCACCGCAGTTGATAGGTGACTGCATAATTGTCGGAAATGAGCTCCTGAAAAAAATATTTGCAATCATAAGAACTGAACTGAATATGAAACATACCCAGCATGAAGCCTTTGTGACACGCTTTGAATATAATGAGTACATAAAAGGTGCAAGGAATGAACCGGCGAGTGCACCCCATGAAACACCCATAAGCTGTGCAATAAATGTAATTGAGCTCTTATATTGTATAAGTGCAAGAATTGATGAAATTGCAATAAATACAACGACAAGAATTCTTATTGATAAAACCTGTTTTTTATCGCTCATATCTTTAATAAAATTATCTTTTAAGAAGTCGATAGTAAGTGTTGAACTTGATGCAATTACAAGTGATGAAAGCGTAGACATTGACGCTGACAAAACGAGAATAACAACAAGTGCGATAAGCATAGGACTTAATCCTGAAAGCATTGTCGGAATAATTGAGTCATATCCGTTGGCAGCAACATCAATTTCATCTGAGAAAAGACGTCCAAATCCACCGAGAAAATAACTGCCTCCGGCAACAACAAGTGCAAATATAGTTGAAATAATTGTACCTTTTTTGATGGATTTTTCATCTTTTATTGCGTAAAACTTCTGAACCATCTGTGGAAGTCCCCATGTACCGAGTGATGTAAGTATTACGACAAATAAAAGATTGAGAGGGTCAGGTCCGAAAAATGAAGCAAATATTCCCGGTGTATCTGTTACAGCAGGGTCACTCACTTTTGCAAGACCATCAAGTGCCGCCATAAATCCGCCTTTACTGTTAAGAACGGCAGCTATTACGGTTGCAATGCCAAAAAGCATTATTATTCCCTGAATGAAATCGTTAATAGCTGTTGCCATATATCCGCCTGCAATTACGTAGATAGCTGTAAGAACTGCCATGAGTATAATACAGACTGAATAATCAATGTTAAATGCCATTCCGAAAAGTCTTGAAAGACCATTATAAAGAGATGCTGTATAAGGAATGAGAAAAATGAATATAATTACGGATGCACCGATTTTTAACGCACTGCTTCCGAATCGTTCTCCGAAAAACTGCGGCATTGTTGCAGAATTCAGATGCTGGCTCATAATTCTTGTTCGTCGTCCGAGAACAACCCATGCCAGAAGTGAACCTATAATTGCATTGCCGATGCCTGCCCATGTTGCAGAAATGCCATATTTCCATCCGAACTGGCCAGCATATCCTACGAATACGACAGCAGAAAAATAAGAAGTTCCGTAGGCAAAAGCTGTGAGCCATGGACCAACCGAGCGGCCGCCAAGTACGAATCCGTTGACATCAGTTGCATGTTTGCGGCAGTAAAGACCGATTCCAATCATGACCGCAAAATAGATAATCAAAATTAATAGTTTCATAAAAATCCTCCTGTGTTTCTTTTGAATTTACCCCTTTAAAGTTCAACACTTTAAACAACTAAAATTTTATCATGTTTTTATTATTTTATCAACAAAAATATGACGTTGTTTTTGCATATAAAAAATAAAAAAACAGTACATACATTCGATTTTTTGTTGTATAATATTTTTATGAAAAAAATTATGGTATATGGGAATAATATGAAAGGAAACAATGGTATGGGCAGCAGGATATATGTATGTATAGATTTAAAATCATTTTATGCATCGGTTGAGTGTGTTGAGCGTGGTCTTGATACAATGACAACTAATCTTGTTGTTGCTGATCCGGACAGAAGTGAGAAAACAATATGTCTTGCTGTGTCGCCTGCGATGAAAGCTCTTGGCGTGAAGAACAGATGCCGTGTGTTTGAGATTCCCAAAGGTATTGATTATATTATGGCACAGCCGAGAATGCAGCTTTATATTGATTATTCGGCAAAGATATATGGCATTTATCTGAAGTACATTTCAAAAGAGGATATACATGTATATTCTATAGATGAAGTTTTTATGGATGTAACAGAGTATCTTTCTTTATATGGAATGACTGCGAAAGAACTGGGCATACGTATTATGCAGGATATATTTGATACAGTGGGGATTAGGGCAACGTGCGGCATAGGTACTAATCTTTATCTTGCAAAGATTGCACTTGATATAACTGCGAAACATGCGAAAGATTTTATCGGTGAACTTGATGAGGAAAGTTATAAGAGGACGCTGTGGCATCACAGACCACTCACAGATTTCTGGAGAGTGGGAAAAGGATATGCGAGAAAACTTGAGAGTCATGGGCTTTATACAATGGGTGATATCGCCAGATGCTCACTGGGACATGACGATGAGTATTACAACGAAGATCTGCTGTACAGATTATTTGGTATAAATGCAGAGCTGCTCATAGATCATGCATGGGGCTGGGAGCCTTGTACCATTGCAGATATCAAGGCTTACAAGCCGGAGAGGAACAGCATAGGTTCAGGACAGGTGTTGTCATGCCCATACGAATATGAAAAAGCCAGACTTATTATCCGTGAGATGACGGATCTGCTCGTGCTGGATCTTGTGGATAAGAATGTCAAGACAGATCAGATGGTCATAACAGTGGGGTATGATATAGATAATCTCAAAAAGAACGCTGCGGGAGCGAAATTTTCCGGAGAGATACAGACAGATATGTATGGGAGAAAGATACCGAAAAGTGCCCATGGAACGGTGAATCTTGGAGAGTATACATCATCTACACAGGTCATCATGGATGCGGTGACCGGATTGTTTGAAGAGATCGTAGATCCTTTATTGTATGTCAGAAGGATATATGTCACGGCGAACAATATCATATCGAATACTGCGGCACATGAGAAACAGTCAGCAAGGCAGCTCAGTCTGTTTGATGATTTTGGAGACGGGGCAGCAGAGACGGAGAAAAAGCAGCGGGATATGAAGCGGGAGCAGAGCATGCAGAAAGCGATGATAGAGCTCAAGAAGAAATTTGGCAAAAATGCAGTCCTTAAGGGAATGAATCTTGAGGAGGGCGGTACGACGATAGAGAGGAACGGACAGATAGGCGGTCACAAGGCTTAGGAGGGGCTTATGGAAGATAATTACGATGACATAATACAGCTTCCACATCACGTGTCCTCTGTTCATCCGCACATGTCTATCCATGACAGAGCAGCACAGTTTGCCCCGTTTGCCGCACTCACAGGACATGGAGCAGCCATAGCGGAGACTGCAAGGCTCACCGATAAGAAGTTGGAGCTGGATGAGAGTCAGAAAATGGTTCTTGATCAGAAACTGTTGAATATAATGCATAATGCAGACAAAAAATGTGTGAGTATAGAGTATTTTGTAAAGGATGACAGAAAAGCTGGTGGAAGATACGAACATGTGTCGGGATATATACGCAATGTTGACGTATATGGGAAAAAGATAGTTATGGAAGACAGAACCGAGATACCGATAGATGATATATATGATTTAAATATTGATCAGAATGGAGATGTATATTTGCATGAATAGAGAGACTATGGTGATAGCACACAGAGGAGCGAGTGCCCTTGCGCCTCATGAGAATACACTTGAAGCGTTTCAGATAGCTATAGATCTGAAGGCGGATATGGCGGAGTTCGATGTGAGGAAAACCAGTGATAATATACTCATAGTATTTCATGATGGAACTATAGACGGCAGAAAGATAGGAGATATGACATACAACAGGATCAACGATATTACATCAAAAGAAGGCTACAGAGTGCCTACGCTTGACGAAGTCCTGGAACTCTGCAGCGGAAAGATATGTCTTGATATAGAATTAAAGGAGAGCGGATACGAGAGGCGTGTCATAGATCTTGTCAAGGGGAGATTTGGATACGGTGAGTTCTCGATAAAATCCTTCAAGGACAAAGTGTCGTACAATGTGAAGGCCATAGACCCGAGGATAAAGACCGGACTGCTCGTCGGTAAGAAAAAGGCTAAGCTCGGTGTCAGATTGAATGAGTATTTTCCTGAGAGAAGAATGAGACGGTGTAAAGCGGATTTTATATCGCCGAATTATCTTCTCTGCACGAAGAAATTTGTGAAGAGAATGAAGCGTAAGCACATACCGGTATATGTGTGGACTGTGAATGATCCACACTGGATGAGACGTATGTGCAGACTGGGCGTAGATGCAGTGATAACAGACCGCCCGGATATAATGCGTTGAAAGACCTAGAAATATTTGTTATATTATTCTACAGGTGGAGGAGTTGTACATAGGAGGATAATATGAGCAAAGTACTATACTTTGATTACGCGGCATTCTGCGTGTTTACTCTTATCATGGTCTCAGTCATCATGAAGAAGATGACCAGAGGCAAATTAAACAGGCAGTTTCAATTTGTTCTGACCATTGCAATGGTTGCCACAGCGTTTGATATAGGCGCCATCGCATTTGACAATATGGGTGAAAGGCATGTAGTCACCCAATACATATTCCATACGGGATATCTCTTTTTCCATGTCGTTTCATCGGCTATGTATGCCGCTTATGTGGTGAACATAGTGGATGCCATACATATATTCAGAGGTAAAGTGAAGAGTTTCATACTGGCACTTCCAACGTTGCTGTGCATGATCATGCTCGGAGTTAATTTTTTCACTCCGTGTGTATTCAGTATAGGCGGACAGGGAGAGTACAGAAGAGAGTTTTTCATGACATTTCTGTATGCTGCCGGAATATTTTATATGATTCTGGGCTTCATGGTTGTTACGAGATATCACAGGAGACTTACAAGAGGAAGATTTGTATCAACCATAGCGATATTCCCATTGGTTGTTGTTGCGGCCGTATTTCAGATGTTTAACCCGGATATTCCGATTGAGATGTTTGCAAATGCGATTGGATTACTGTTCGTTGCGTTGCTGATACAGAGTCCGGAGCAGGTTATAAGCAGTGCCACGGGCCTGAACAAGATCACAAGATACATGGACGACGTGAGAAATTCTCTGGATAATGGTCTTGATATAACGGTAGTTATGATAACTATGGAGAATGACAAGACTCTTCGCGGGATTCTGGGAGTTGAGGAATATCATAAGCTGCTCAGGGAGATCTCTGAAGACTTTTTAGAGTGGAGCAGACCATACGGATATGATGTTGAGTGGTATTATCTGGGAACCGGAATGTTCAGATGTGTCATGAACCAGCGTATCAAGGATCAGGCTGAGGATTTTGCGGAGCGGATAAACGAGAAGCTGAAGAAGGGATATAAGTATAATGATATGTTTATAAATCTATTGCCGATAATATGTATCACCAGATGTCCTCAGGATATAGAGGATGTTGACAGTGTGATGCGGTTTGGCGGTGAGCTTGCTGAGCACGAGTATACAGGCCGTGTTCTCTATGCCAGAGATATCTATAACAAGGAAAGATATGATCTGATGCGGGACATGGACATGATACTTGATAAGGCATTTGCCGAGAACAGGTTTGAGGTTTACTATCAGCCGATATACAGCATAGATTCTGGAAAGTATAACAGTGCTGAGGCACTTCTGAGATTAAATGATGATATGTATGGATACATTTCGCCGGAGATATTTATCCCTGCTGCGGAGGAGAATGGAATGATCCATAAGATAGGTAAGTTCGTTCTTGAAGAGGTGTGCCGTTTCATAACTGGAGAGAAATTCAAGAATCTCGGACTGGAATATGTTGAGGTGAATCTGTCGGTCATCCAGTGCATGAGCAGTGAGTTATCAGAAGACGTGCGGGCGGTGATGGAGCGTTACGGAGTCAGCAATGAGCAGATAAATCTTGAGATTACTGAGACTGCGGCTGCCTATGCTCAGACGACAATGATGGACAATATCAACAGTCTCACAGATTATGGTATTGCATTCTCACTTGACGATTTTGGAACAGGTTATTCCAATATGAAGAGGATAGCATCCATGCCGTTTGCGATAGTTAAGCTGGACAAGACATTTGCGGATATAGACACAGATGACAAGATGATGAAGGTTGTCAAGAACACCATAAGCATGGTTAAGGATATGAATATGAAGATCGTAGTGGAAGGCGTGGAGACGGAGGAATCCCTCAGGGAGTTCAGCAATCTTGGAGTGAATTACATTCAGGGCTATTATTTCTCAAGACCATTGCCACAGGATAAGTTCATATCAGAGGTGAAGAGAGTTAACCAGAGCTAAGAGAAAGGACGGCGTATGACAGATATAGAGAACCGGGTCGTTGATGAGGTAGAGAAGGTCGTAAAGGGAAAAAGAGATATAATAATCAAGGTCTATGCTGCCATACTTGCGGGTGGACATATACTGCTTGAGGATATCCCGGGTGTGGGCAAGACCACTCTTGCAACGGCATTTGCCAGAACTCTGGATATGAAATATAACAGAGTCCAGTTTACACCGGATGTTCTGCCGAGTGACATAATGGGATTTTCCATGTACAATGCAAAAAGCGGTGAGTTTGAGTACAGAGAGGGTTCAGCGTTCTGTAATCTGTTCCTTGCGGATGAGATAAACCGAACATCGCCTAAGACTCAGTCGGCACTCCTTGAGATCATGGAGGAAAAACATGTGACAGTCGATGCTGTTACAAGGGAACTTCCACAGCCTTTCACGGTCATGGCAACCCAGAATCCGGTTGGTTCGTCGGGAACGCAGATGCTTCCGGAGTCCCAGCTTGACAGATTCATGGTGAGACTTTCCATGGGATACCCATCCCACGAGGCTGCGGTGCAGATACTTAAAGGTCAGGAATTTGTACCTATGGACAGTGTAGAGAGAATAGTGACGAGAGATGAACTGATAGGTCTTCAGGATAAGGCGAGAACTTTGAGTGTGCATGATTCAATATTTGATTACATAGTGACTCTGGTTGAGGCTACCAGGGAGAGTGAGCTCTTCTCGATGGGAGCAAGTCCGCGAGGCGCAAATGCACTTCTGCGGATGAGCAGAGCAATGGCGGTGCTCTCTGGAAGAGAATATGTTGTGCCGGGAGACATAGCAGAGGTGTTCAACGACGTGCTTGGGCACAGGGTAAAGCTTGCAGCCCGTGCCAGAGCTAATGGAATGACTGTCGCAGAGGCTCTGGATGAAGTGAGAAGTCAGGTTAAGGTTCCAAGGACTTAGAACTGAGAACATAAGAGATATAAGTAAAGGAGGATCAGCGGATGAAGTACGCATGGCATGTATTCAAATACATTCTCGTGTTTGTTATAAATCTGTTGATCCTTCTTTTTGTGCATTCATATTTTAATTTCATAGTTATGATACTGATGATAGTTCTGCCGGTCGTGTCAATAGTATGCACCTTTGTGCTTTCAAGGCATTTGACTGTAAAGTTTGGCGGCGGGGAGCAGAACCTTACGGTGGACTCGCCATTTCTCGTATCGGTTGTGCTCGACAACAGCAGCATTATTCCGAATATGAACACAGAGATAGAGATAAGCATGGAGAATGATCTTTTCCATACAAATGGCAGGCATACGCTGTGCATACCTGCATATTCGCGCAGTGCGAATGTGGTGGACTACCAGATAGCCCAGTCGTATGTAGGTGCACTGGAGGTGAAAGCGGACAGAATATGTGTTACTGACTGGCTTGGATTTGTGAGGATAAAGAGCAAATGCAACTCGGTAAAAGAGTACAAGGTTTTCCCTTCCGGAACGGTTGATGTGGAGGCGGATATGACCGCGGTTTCACAGGGGATGAACGAGGCTGAGGAGAGCCGGAAAAAAGGCCATGATTTCTCCGAGGTTGTGGATGTGAGAGAATACCAGCCGGGGGATAAGCTTCAGAATATACATTGGAAGCTGTCAGCAAAAAAAGACGTGCTGATGGTAAAGGACAGAGAGAGCATGTCGTCAAGCCAGCTCATGATATTGGTAGAGCTTGCCGATGATGAGACACATATATTGAATGATGTACTGAAATCCGCCTACGGCATGGCTGTAAGTCTGTTGGATGAACAACTGCCGTTTACATTCTATTACTGGAGCGGCGCGCAGGGCGATATAGTCAGGACTTCGATAGACAGCAGGGATGATCTCGCTGAATGGATGGAGAAGATCTTTTATGAGCAGGCGTATGCAGATTTTGGCTATGGGTTATCGATGCTTGAGAAGAATCTGGATTCTGACAGAAGGATCATAGTTGTTTCCGGCGATATGAGAGCGGATGGCAATGTAGTGTTTACATATGGAGATCGTGTGAAAGGATACATAATTGGGTAGAATCTTTGGTAAAAAAAAGAAAACTGAAGACAGGAAAGCGGTAGAATTCTGTGAAGGTGTAAGGCTGCTCAACGATCCGGAGATCACAGATGGAGGCAGAGAAGGCGCGGATTACAGAAAAAGAAAGCTGCGCAGAAGAAAATCGGACAGCAGAGGTATTGCTACAAAATGCCTGCTGGAGATATTTATCATAGGTGGTTCAATGTGCGGCTTTTTGTCGTGTATAGATATGGCGTACGGTGTTCCCGTTATATTTCTGGCGTATGCGCTGCTGGCCATGTACTTCTGTGGTCTGTTCAAATCAGGCAAGGTGTGGGTGAGAGATGTTGGATATGTAATATTTCTTGTCGCTTTTGTCCTGTTCATCATGCTTCTCAGACGTTATATAAACAGTGGATTTTATGCTATCGTAAATGAGTTTCTGGATCATGTGACTGATTATTATGGAGCCCAGGAGGTTAAGGTATTCTCCGAGACTTTGTCCAACAGGATGCTCACTGTTCCTGTGGCAGCCATCGCTATAGGTTGTGTAGAGATAATAATCCTCAACATTTTCCTTAACACGAATATGAGTGTGTTCTGGGCAGTGTGGTTTTCACTTCCTGTGTTTATATTACCATTGTTTTTCAGGCTTGAGCCGGATGTTATTTACATGTTCATGGTATCCACAGGACTTTTGGGAGTTATCTGCCTTAAGGGAAATGGTCACTTCCGTATAACTGACAAGGACAGTACGTTTGAATATGATGAGAAGAAGCGAAGATTCAGTTACAGGCATAGTGACAGGGCGTCTCTGCAGCTTGCGGCCGGTGTGGCGGCTGTATGTATATTGGTGGGAAGTGCGGTTATTCTTGTCAAGCCGCAGCAGACTTATCTGTACAGGTATCGTGATAGCTCGGCGAAGAACAAGATCGAAGGCCCGCTTGGAAACCTCATCATGTATGGATTTGAATCCCTAAGGAATTCAGCGAATACCGGAGGACTGGCGAATGGAAAGCTTGGAGGCGTGTCGGATGTCACACTTGATGGACAGACGGATCTGGTAATCACATTTGCACCATATAGCACAAACAGGATCTATCTGAAAGCGTTCGTTGGTGATGAGTATAGCTGGGATCATTGGGACAGAGATAAGGATGGCGACTATCCGTCACCGGTCAATTCTGAAGG
>OHNP01000900.1_pt1 | contig 11974 bp, 9 predicted proteins | sample 1569531 | NCBI WGS metagenome assembly OHNP01 (sample SAMEA3879587, study PRJEB24766) | human gut metagenome | biome: human-associated habitat; feature: feces | place: USA | collected 1985/1987
AGGAGGATTTTATGGGTATTTTAACAAGATTTAAGGACATTATGGCATCTAATATCAATGCACTTCTTGATAAGTGTGAGGATCCTGAAAAGATGATTGATCAGTACATGAGAAATTTAGAGAGCGATCTTGGCAAGGTAAAGGCTGAAACTGCTTCTGTTATGGCAGAAGAGACAAGAGCAAAGAGAGAACTTGACGAGTGTACAGAGCAGATTAATAAGATGCAGTCATATGCTGAGAAGGCACTTACAGCAGGCAATGAAGCTGATGCAAGAAGTTTTCTTGAGAAGAAGCAGCAGCTTGTTACAACTCAGACAGCACTTCAGCAGGCATACAATGTGGCAGCAGATAATGCATCAAAGATGCGTCAGATGCATGATAAGCTTGTAAAAGATATTGATAATCTTGAGGCAAGAAGAGCAGCAATTAAAGCTACAGTTAAGGCCGCAAAAGCTCAAGAGAGAATTAATAAAGTTGGCACAAGCGTAACAGGTGCTAATAACAGCATGGAAGCATTTACAAGAATGGAAGCAAAGGCAAACAAGATGCTTGATGAGGCTAATGCAATGGCAGAACTCAATTCTTCACAGGAAGATACCAATATTGATAATCTTGCAGCAAAGTACGATGAAGCACCAAATAATGCTGCTGTTGATGATGAACTTGCAGCTTTAAAGGCTAAGATGGGCTTATAATTTTTATAAGTTAAAGGAGTAAAATAATGGGTTTATTTGGTAAACAGCTGGCCAACGTCGTTGAGTGGGAAGAGTACAGAGATGACATTATTTTTTGGAAATGGACTAACCGCGAGATTAAAAAGGGAAGCCGCTTAATCATAAGACCGGGTCAGGATGCCATTTTTATGTATAATGGCGTTATAGAAGGAATATTTAAAGAAGAAGGAAGTTTTGATATTGAATCAGATATCATACCATTCCTTTCTACATTAAAGGGATTTAAGTTTGGATTTAACAGTGGAATGAGAGCGGAAGTTCTTTTTGTAAATACTAAGGAATTCACAGTTAAATGGGGAACTAAGAATCCTATATCAATACCGACACAGTCAGCAGCAACACCGGGTGGTATGCCTATAAGAGCTTTCGGAACATTTACATTCAAGGTAGATGATTATGTAGCACTTATTGATAAGATTGCCGGTGTAAAGCAGATTTATAAAGTTGATGATGTTAAGGAACGTGTAGTTGCTGTTCTTGATCAGCTTCTTATGAAGTGGATAAGTAAAGAAGGCAAAGATATGTTCAATCTTCAGGCTAATGCATATGAGATAGCTAATGGTATTAAGGAAGACCTTGATATGCAGATTTGTAAGCTTGGTCTGACAATAACAGATTTCATGATTTCAAGCTTTTCATATCCTGAAGAGATTCAGAAGATGCAGACTAAAGCTGCTTCACAGTCTATGGTTGGTGATATGAATAAGTATTCACAGATGGCTATGGCTGATTCACTTGAAAAAGGTGGTGGACGTTCTAATATTGCGGGTGATATGATGAGCATGCAGATGGGAATGGCAATCGGTCAGCAGATGATGAATAATATGAATCAGGCTAATACAGCTTCTGGCATGCCTCAGGCGGGAACAGCACAGACAGGTAACGGACCAAAGTTCTGCCCTGAGTGTGGAACACCTGTAAATGGTGCCAAGTTCTGCCCGAACTGTGGTAAAAAACTTATCGGTTAATTTATATTAATTATAAAACTGCCGCGTTGCATAGGATGAACTCCGTGACTTCGTGGCAGTTATTTTGACTTTTAATATATGGAGAAGTAAGATGAATTTAGACGGTTTAAATGATATGCAAAAAAGAGCAGTCAAGAGAACTGAAGGACCGCTTCTTATAATAGCTGGTGCCGGAAGCGGCAAAACACGCGTGCTTACGCACAGGATTGCCTATCTTATTGAGGACTGCGATGTTGCACCATATAATATACTTGCAATTACATTTACAAATAAAGCTGCAGCTGAGATGAAAGAGCGTGTGGAAAAGATAACACCGCTCGGAAGCCAGGTGTGGGTAAGTACATTTCATTCGACATGTGTAAGAATTCTTAGAAGATACATAGACCGTCTGGGTTATGATACTAATTTTACGATATATGATACGGATGACCAGAAAAGTGTTATAAAAGAAGCGTGCAAAAAACTTAACATTGACACAAAAATGCTCAAAGAACGCACAATCATGAGTGCAATTTCAAGGGCAAAGGACGAGCTTGTCACTCCTGACGAAATGGAGATAAATGCAGGCAACGATTATAATGCAAAAAGAATTGCCGGTGTTTACCGTGAATATCAGAAAATGCTCAAAACGAATAATGCACTTGATTTTGATGATTTGATATTTAAAACTGTCGAGCTTTTTAAACAAAATGAAGACATTTTGTTTGCATATCAGGAAAGATTCCGCTATATCATGGTGGATGAGTATCAGGATACAAATACAGTGCAGTTTAAATTTGTGAGTATGCTTGCCGGAAAATATGGAAATCTCTGTGTTGTCGGTGATGATGACCAGTCAATATATAAGTTCAGAGGTGCCAATATCCAGAATATTCTTAATTTTGAAAATACATTTGATTCTGCAAAAGTAATAAAGCTTGAGCAGAATTACCGTTCAACTAAGACTATTCTTGAAGCGGCAAACAGTGTTATTAAAAATAATCTTGGCAGAAAAGACAAGACGCTCTGGACAGCTAATAATGAAGGTGAAAAGATTAATTTCTGTCTTTATGAAGATGCATATAAAGAAGCGGAAGGTGTTGTAAATGGAATCTGTGCAAAGGTAAGAGATGGATGGAACTATAATGATATAGCTATCCTTTACAGAACAAATGCACAGTCAAGACTTCTAGAGGAACGTCTTATTGTAAGAAATGTTCCGTACAGGATATATGGTGGTGTTAATTTCTATCAGCGAAAAGAGATTAAGGATATACTTGCATATCTTAAAACAATTGATAATGGAATGGATGCACAGGCAGTACGTCGTATTATTAATGTCCCAAAGCGTGGAATCGGTGCAACAACACTCGAACGCATACAGAATTTTGCAGATTATAACGGATGTACATTCTGGGATGCTTTGTGTAATGCTTCGCAGATTCCTGACATCGGACGCTCTCTTAATAAGATAGAAAATTTTGTGACACTTATTCTGGGATTTAAGGCAAAACAGGAATATATGTCAATACAGGAACTTACTGAGTCGGTTGTAAGAGACACAGGATATATAGAATATCTGTCTGAGAGTGAAACAAAAGAAGAAGTAGAAAACAGACAGGAAAATATTGATGAATTTATCAATAAAATTGTAAGTTACGAGGTGGGAGATGCACAAAATGATTTTGATGATTCAGTAAATAATACTTTGGAACCGACATCTGTTGCAGATGGCAGAGAGGATGTTCAGGTTGCTGACAATGAACATTTTAAGCCTACATTGAGCGGATTTTTGTCTGAAGTTGCACTTATTGCTGATATTGATAATCTTGACCAGTCAGGCAATCAGGTGATGCTTATGACGCTCCACAGTGCAAAAGGTTTGGAATTTCCTATTGTATACATGACAGGACTTGAGGATGGACTTTTTCCGAGCTATATGACAATCGTATCCGATGACCCGACGGATGTAGAAGAAGAACGCCGTCTTTGTTATGTGGGAATTACGCGTGCACAGAAAGAACTGAACATAAGTAGTGCAAAACAGCGTATGGTTCATGGTGAAACACAGATGAATAAAGTATCACGTTTTGTCAATGAAATTCCAAAGGAACTTTTAAATATTGAAAATCAGGCAACAGGTTATAATAAGTCAAAGATTGCTTTTGGCGGTGAGACAGAGCCCGGAGAGTCATCGAAATTTAATTTCCGTGCGAGTGCAAAAGACGCATTAAGCAGATATGGAAGCGGTAATACAACTTCATATTCAAGCTATAATACAAACCGTGTGAGTATTTCGGGAAAAACAGGATATGCAAAACGAGGAAATGTTACAAATTACGGAAGTACATCAACAGGTTATAGTAGTGCGGGAAGAACTTTTACGGGTGTACAGCGTGATGCCGTAAAAAATGTTTCTTCTGCATCGACGAATAAAAAAGTAGGCTTTGGTAAAGAATTTCCTATGGATATATTCGATTTGAAAAAGTCAGGGAAAACTGTTTCAAACATATCAAAAAATGTTGATAATCCGAGTGCAAAAACGGGTGTTGGTGCACAACCACAAGGACAGACATCTTCAGGTCTTTCATCACGACTTGGTTATAATGTGGGAGACATGGTCTCACATGTGAAATTCGGCAAAGGAAAAGTGCTTTCAATCGATGCGGCAACAAGAGACTACATGGTAACTGTGGAGTTTCAGGAGTATGGCATAAAAAAGATGCTTGCAGGCTTTGCACGATTAAAAAAACAGTAGTAAAATCGTTTTTTTTATGATACAATGATTTTATAAAAAATTGAAATGATGAAATTGAAGAAATAAATGAAAGGGGCATATATTATGAATAAAGATAAGATTGAAGAATTAATTGCAGCCAGCAAGCTTGGTGAGCTTCTCCACAAGAAGGAAGAAGAGGAAGAAAAAAATAAGTGCTGTAAATGGGTGCTTATTGTTCTTGCAGTAATCGGTGCCGTAGCTGCTATAGCAGCAATTGCATATGGTGTATACAGATATTTTACACCAGATTATCTTGATGATTTTGATGATGATTATGATGACGATTTTGAAGATGATTTCGAGGATGACTTTGAAGACGAAGATAAGTAATTATCATATTCAATTGGAAGTATAATGTTGCCACCGGTCGTGCGTCTGTTCGGCTGGTGGCATATTTTACGTATGAAGCGGATAAATTTTGTACCTGTAGAAGCTGAGAATGTTGGATTATGCAGGTCGTGAGAAAATAGAGATTAAAGCTGTCAGGCTTGGAAGGAGCATATGTGAGAAAAGGCGATATTTGTGAAGGATATGTAGAGAAAATTGATTTTCCTAATAAAGGGTATGTGTGGGTTGATGAGGATGGCATGAAGACAAGAGTTATAGTTAAAAATGCAGTGCCGGGACAGAAAGTAAGATTTGCAGTTAACAAAAAACGCAAAGACAAATGTGAAGGAAGACTGCTTGAAGTTCTCGAAAATTCACCTCTTGAAAAAAAGTGTTATGAAGAGGGAAAAGTCTGTAAATATTTTGGAAAATGCGGCGGTTGTGTATATCAGAGCATGGAGTATAGCGAGCAGTTAAAGATGAAAGAAAGTCAGGTGAAAAGCATACTTGACGAAGCTGTAAAAGGTGATTTTGAATTTGAAGGAATAATCGGAAGTCCCGTTAATGAAAGCTACCGTAATAAGATGGAATTTACTTTTGGCGATGAAGTAAAAGGCGGTGAACTTGCACTCGGACTTCATAAAAGAAACAGTACATATGATATTGTCACGGTAAACGGTTGTAAAATTGTGGATAACGATTTCAGCAGAATACTTGATTGTGTATGCAGCTATTTTAAAGAGAAAAATCTGCCATATTTTCATAAGATGACACATGAGGGATATTTAAGACATCTTCTTGTGAGAAAAGCAGTAAAAACAGGTCAGATTCTTGTTGATATAGTAACAACAACCCAGCTTGATTTTGATATGTCTGAAATTACTGAAAAATTACGAAATCTTCAGCTTGACGGAACACTTGTCGGGCTTTTGCATACTTATAACGACAGTATTGCTGATGTTGTAAAAAATGAGCGTACAGAGATACTTTTCGGACAGGATTATATTCAGGAAGAGCTGCTAGGACTTACATTCAATATTTCTGCATTTTCATTTTTTCAGACGAACTCGCTCGGGGCAGAAGTTCTTTATTCAAAGGCAAGGGAATATGTCGGAACGACAAAAGATAAGATTGTATTTGACCTTTACAGCGGTACAGGTACAATTGCCCAGATTCTTGCACCTGTGGCAAAGAAGGTAATCGGTGTGGAAATTGTTGCCGAGGCCGTCGATGCCGCCCGTGAAAATGCCAGACTTAACGGACTTTCAAATTGTGAATTCATCGCTGAAGATGTCTTAAAGGCTCTTGATAACATAAATGAACGTCCTGACTTAATCGTGCTTGACCCTCCGCGTGACGGAATCCACCCTAAGGCGTTAAAGAAAATTATCGACTATGGTGTTGACCACATGGTCTACATTTCATGTAAACCGACATCACTTGCCCGTGACCTCGAAATGCTGCAGGCTTGCGGCTACGAGGTGGAGCGTGGGTGCTGTGTGGACATGTTTCCAGGAACGGTGCATGTCGAGACGGTTGTCTTGCTTTCCAAGGGTGAGGTCGACTCGAAAAAGATTCGGGTTGAGTTCTCTTTGGAAGATATGGATATGTCCGAATTTCAGGATGGGGCAACCTACACCCAGATTAAGGACTATGTGCTGGAGCATAGCGGGTTAAAGGTATCCAACCTGTATATCTCACAAATTAAGCGAAAATGTGGGATTGGGGTTGGTAAGAACTATAATTTGCCGAAGTCCGAGGATTCCAGACAGCCACAGTGCCCACCGGAAAAAGAGAAAGCAATCCGAGAAGCATTCAAATATTTTGGGATAATCTAACATCCCGCAGAATGGAGGTTTCTTATGGATAGATTGGTTTCTTGTGAGTTCAACATGGATACTGCCTGTGTAGAGCTGAAATTCTTTGATGGCAGCATCATTGCCATTGACACCATCGCCGTGGAAAAGGAGGTTGCCGACAATATGTATCAGCGGTCAGAACTGGATTATCTGATTTACAATGACCCGGTTGGATATGCTGATTTGATACTGAACGGCGATCCCGAAACCTATTTGAAAATTGTCACAGAGTATAAATCTTTGGATAGCTGATAATTTAAAGTGGCAAGGAGCTTGGTTTCTTCTTGCCGCTGAACCTTTTTACAAGAATCTCTAAGAATAAAGCAAATACCCATATAATCGTGCGAAAGGAGTGTGTGCGATGAAATTATCCTACAACAAGGTGTTCGATAGATATACAATGTCTTTTTCAGATAAACTGGCTGAATCTTCGTATTCTCTGTACAGAACACTGAGATTGCAGTTGGCAAAGATATTCCCACTTTCAGAACATGAGAAATATCGGTTTGATGATGATCTATTTTCAAAAGAAGAAGCTGCAGATATGCCGCAAGGTTTTGATTACATAGAAAAGAAGGATGTCGATAGTTTTGTAAAGTTAGACTACATAGATTTGTACGATTATCTTCCAAAAGAAGACCTGCCAAAGTTTATTAAGGAACTGAAAAAATGTGTTCGCCGAAATAAGATAGCCCCTTTTGGTGCATTTCGTTCCCGTGAGGATATTGATAAGATCGACAATTTTGGTCGGTATTATGATGGTCAGGCTTTTACACATATTTTATCAGTTCGGTTTCGTAAAAACGAAAAGCTCCAACAATCTTGTTCTGATCTTTCCGTATCTCTTCGTAATCTGTCAGCCACTTTTCTTTTAGTACAGTATCGTGTATATATTACAAAAGAATTTAATACTAAGATCGCAGAAGTATGTAAGAAAAAGTATTCTGGATATACAACGGTTTATAGACAATTCAATACACCTTGGTATGCTGTAAAAAAATTTGGTAGATCATCTCATACTGGTAATAATGTTCGTCAAGAAAAAATCTATAAGATGATTTCTCAACTGAAGTGGCAAATATTGATGGAAATTCGCAAGACATATTCCGTTCGCTTTTGGGACGACGGAATATTTACACCGACATTTGAAACATATTCAACCAATATCCGTCCCAGTAATGAGCGTCGCAATTTAGAGTTTTGGGATAGTATCTCGTTTGACAGAGTTGCCGACTATGCACCAACGTATAACGCCTGCGTATGCTGGGATTATAAGCATGGAGAAAATGAGGGGACACGTTTATCTGCTTTCTGCGGCGGAAATTACTCCAGAGACGATCATTTGCCGGAGATAGCCCACCATGATATCTCGGATATATATGGGGTTTATTTAACTGCGGCTACATTGGAATATGTTGCAGATAGAGACATTGCGATCTGCAATAAAAAAATCAGCAAAGTGATTAGAAAAACTAAAACATCCTCTGTTCTAAAAGTCAGAGTTGCAGTTGAACGAAAGCTATATTATTGTTATCGCTTTATTTCAGAATTCTCAGGTAAGTCTATAGATCACGATGACGTCAAAGCCTTTAGACATCAGTTTTATAAAAAAGGTTCTGTATCGTCAAGGAGTCTTGAAGGTATATCTAAAAGAATCAAAGAAACAAAAGTGCAAATTGATAATATCCTAAAGCTATTGAATGATGCGGCTGAATACAGAAGCAGTGAATCAAACATAAAACTGCAGTGGATCATGATGATCGTAACTATTCTGTCTTTGTTCGTTGCATTGTACAGTATTAAAAATGGTGATGTTATAAATGAGATCAAAAATTTAATTGAGTGGATAAAAACACTGATCTCGTAATGAAATCTACTGTTCAATAATACATTGATGCTTACAATTGCCCGTGGGAGAAATTCTGCGGGCAATTTTTTGTATCTTTTCTATGAACTCTATTGATTTTGATTGTCTAATGTGGTAGACTGCTCATGAAGTCTAACCGTGTAGACAAGGAGGCTATGAATATGGAAATTCCGAAGATCCACGAAAGTGAATATCGTTTTTGTTTGATTATGTGGGAGCATGAGCCGGTTACTGCTGTCGAGCTTGTAAAACTGTGCCAGGACCAACTCGGATGGAAAAGGACTACGACTTATACCGTTATCAAGCGTCTTGGAGAGCGTGGTGTGCTGAAGAACGACAATGGCACTGTTACTTCTCTCGTTTCCAAAGATGATGCCCAGGCGTGTGAGATCGACGAACTGGTTGAGAAGAAATTCGAAGGTTCTCTGCCTGCCTTTATCGCTGCTTTTACAAAGCATCAGGTTATGTCCGAAGATGAACTCGATGAAGTGCAGCGTATGATTGACTGCATCAGGAAAGGAGGTTCACAATGAGCGAACTCTTTTTGAAAATCATCAACATGAGCATATCGGCAAGCTGGCTTATCCTGGCTGTGCTGATACTCAGGCTTGTTTTGAAGAAAGCTCCCAAGTGGGTCAATGTTCTGCTTTGGGGTATCGTGGCTGTCAGACTGATCTGCCCGTTTTCTTTTGAGAGCGCATTGAGCCTAATTCCGAGTGCTGAAACATTTCCTGAGAAAGTAATCTCCGGGCCAAGTTTTGATATTCAGACCGGTATTAGCCCCGTTGATAACCGGATAAATGACTATCTTGGAGATAGATATTTTGAAGGTGTTACGGTACCTGCAAACAATGGTAATAACATTATGACTATCCTTACCATTGTTTGGATTATTGGTATTCTGCTTTTAGTCGCCTATACTATTATCAGCTATCGACGTCTGCATCGAGAAATTGATACTGCTGTTCACTACAAGGACAACATTTTCCAGAGCGAGAATGTAAGCTCTCCGTTTGTGCTTGGTATTATCAATCCGAGAATCTATCTTCCGTTCAGCATGAACGAACAGGATCTGGAACACGTTGTTGCCCATGAGCAGGCGCACATTCGTCGTAAAGACCATTGGTGGAAACCCCTGGGGTTTCTCTTGCTGACGATCTATTGGTTCAATCCTCTGATGTGGCTGGCTTATGTTCTGTTGTGCCGTGACATTGAGCTTGCCTGTGATGAAAAAGTCATCAAGGAACTTGGCAACGAGCAGAGAGCCGATTACACTCAGGCACTTGTGGTCTGCAGCGTCAACCGTCGCATGATTGCGGCCTGCCCACTCGCCTTTGGTGAAGTTGGTGTTAAAGATCGTGTGAAGTCTGTGATGAATTATAAGAAACCTGCGTTCTGGATTATTATTCTGGCAGTCATTGCCTGTGTGATCGTTGCGGTCTGTTTTTTGACCAACCCGATGGGATTCCAATTCGATGAAGCAACACACACCATCGTTTCCGCAAATTATTTTGATATGCGAAATGCGGATGACACGGTTGCTATTGAAATGAATCCCGCACAGATTAGTGAGTTGAGTTCTCGACTGGCCAGGGTCAAGAACACGAAGAAGAGCGATGAATATGGTGGATTCACACCGGGATATCAAATCAGTGCACTCCTGAAGGATGGCACATATATCCGGATAAACGGTTATTCTTTCTCCAACAATGGTATGGTGGATATAGAGTGGAACGGAGAACGGTATGTTGTATCCGACGGAGAGTTCCAAGATTATTTGAGTAGAATCTGTGTGGGAGGAGATGTCGCAGTTGCTGAACCTGTACCGTCTGTTACAAAATGGTTTGACTATCTTGAAACACCAGATGAGATGCAGTGGGGTGGTCGCCATGAGATTAATCTTCCAGAGTTCCCGGATGTGACTTTCCGTTGGACTTATGGAGAAATGATGGCTGTTACGGGTAACGAAATCACTTCGTTGTATACCGGGATGCCCATCTGGAACGACTATTTCTGCGACCTCACCGGCGACGGCTTGCCTGAGTTGTGTTCTACAATCAGTTGGGGAGCTGGCATGGTTGATAACCGTGTCACCATCTATGACTATGCAAACGGAGCAAGATATGAACTGTCTGACCGAGGATATTTCGATTTTACCCTCAGATTTAATGAAGCTGACGGATACCTCTATGTAGATAAAAAGAAATATAATACTGATGAACTGGTAGAAACTGGTCGATTGGTTTTCAAGAATAATTGTATTCAGATTGAAGGTTTTTCCAACGAAGCGCATCAGGTTTTCCAAGCTGAAATTCTGGAAGATCATAATGGTTATTATCTTGTGAAGCCTGTTGAAGGTAGCTGGGAACTGAATAGTGCAGACCGAATTGAAGTACCTATCAGAAATGCTCATCCATCACCAGAACCTGAAATCGGAGATGTGATTGAAATTGAATACTCTGGTGAAATCCTTGAAACTTATCCTGCACGAATTGCGGATGTTTATGGAATCAAGGTTATAAAGGAAACCGAAACATGGGACTTAATCCCTATGGTTATGGTGAACGGGACACTGTATCTTGATACTGGCCATGAAAGCAAAATAGAAGCAAGATGTGGTGTTATGGATGGAGAAATCACATCCCAGGTTGATGGAAATAAGCAGCCCAGCGTTGACGATCAATCCAATTTTGGTACAGGATATGGTTATCAATACGGGGCAACTGAGGGAACCATTGAACTCTTTATGAATGGCAAGTGGTGGATCTTCGCTACCGAAGAAGCACGACAGAAAATCCAGTTCCCGTCCATAGAGGATGAACTTTCTAAGTTTTATCTGACCATTGGCTCTGAAGGTGTTAAGAGCATCAAGCTTTCAATGCCAAATTCCAGTGGCGGCTTTGAAAATGCAGATGGTTCTCTGCTCAAGAAAGGCGAACGCATCTGGCTCGAAAACCTCGATGGCTACACTGATCTGCGAGGATTAACAATAACTGCCCTGGGTGAAAACGGAGAAATCATCTGGACAGCATCAATTCCAGATGAAGAAGAAAACAAAGGATTTACCCATCTGGTAAATGATGATTGGGAAATCACAAATATCGAATAATTAGTTCCCAGCAAATAAACCGCTGCAATTCTCATTCCAAAGTGGGATGGATGTTGTAGCGGTTTTTCTTTTTATGGTTCAAATGCCACCATTGTATCCTTTGGTAGTTTCTCATTTTCACAGTTCAGAAGATAGGCTACGGCCTTGTTCGCAAAGCGGTTGGTTTTTATCGTATCCCAATCGGCAAGATGGATGATCTCTGCTGTGCTGCTTTCAAAATCAAATGAAATCTTACCCCATTCGCCGTCGCAGTCTGCCTGGTATTCGTAGATTGCGGCGGCGATTTTCTTGTAAGGTAATCCTTAAAAAAACCACCTGCTATGCAGGTGGACAACAATCGCTTTAGCTTACA
>OHNP01000904.1_pt1 | contig 11932 bp, 7 predicted proteins | sample 1569531 | NCBI WGS metagenome assembly OHNP01 (sample SAMEA3879587, study PRJEB24766) | human gut metagenome | biome: human-associated habitat; feature: feces | place: USA | collected 1985/1987
AAAGCCTGCGATGCCGCCTCGCTTCTGTACCTCTGCAACACAGTGGAGTGCAACCGTTGTCTTACCTGATGACTCTGGTCCGTACACCTCAATAATCCTGCCCTTCGGAAGGCCTCCGAGTCCCAATGCAATATCAAGGCTTAACGAGCCTGTAGGTACTGTCTCTACATTCATATTGGCTGAATTGTCACCAAGCTTCATGACAGAGCCCTTTCCGTATTGTTTCTCAATCTGCGCAATAGCAGCGTCTAATGCTTTTAATTTATCTTCCTTTGCCATAATAATCTCCTATCCTCTCGCGAACAAACGTTCGTTCTGCTATTATAATAATACACTTCTATTCAATTGTCAACAAATAAATTGGAATAATTACAGAATCATATAGCTGCCCGTGCTGCTGTTTGCGCCTCACGCTATACTCTAAAACAGCTATAGCTAAAATACTCAAAAATATACAAATAAAACATAATTAAAAAGACAGTTGCTTTCACAACTGTCTTCATTATACACATAATCTCTCACTAACGTCAAGTCCAAATTCAACCTTGGAATCCTTACCTAGTTTCTTCCAAACTCAGTAAGCACAAGTCCGTCATTTCTATCGAGTGTCATGCCGATGCTCCACTCATTGATGAACAGAAGAAGCGGATTTCCCTTCATATCAATCACTTTCTTCATATCTGAAGTACCAGTCATTGTATCTACATTGACCTCATCCTTGTTCTCAATCCATCTGATATGCTCATATGGCAGATTCTCTAGTCTGATCTGCACATTGTACTCATTTTCAAGTCTGAATTTAAGCACGTCAAACTGAAGCACACCGACCACGCCGACTATGATCTCTTCCATGCCGCCCTTGTACTCCTGGAACATCTGGATAGCACCCTCCTGCGCAATCTGTGTGACACCCTTTACAAACTGCTTTCTCTTCATGGAATCAACAAGTGATACCCTCGCAAAATGCTCAGGTGCAAATGTCGGGATACCCTCAAACTCAAATTTATCCTTTGCTGTCGTGAGTGTATCTCCTATAGAGTATACGCCCGGGTCAAACACACCTATGATGTCGCCCGCATATGCCTTGTCCACTATTTTTCTCTCATCTGCCATCATCTGCTGCGGCTGGGAAAGACGCATTTTCTTTCCTCCCTGCACATGGAATGACTCCATGCCTGCCGTAAATTTGCCGGAACAGATTCTCATAAAAGCAATTCTGTCACGGTGTGCTTTATTCATATTGGCCTGTATTTTGAATACAAATGCCGAAAAATCTTCCTTTACCGGGTCAATAATTCCCTCAGAAGAATTTCTTGGAAGCGGAGGTGTTGTCATTTTAAGGAAATGCTGTAAAAATGTCTCAACACCGAAATTAGTAAGTGCTGAACCAAAAAATACAGGTGTAAGATCACCGGCCTGCACTTTTTCAAGATCAAATTCTGCACTTGCACCATCAAGAAGCTCTACATCTTCATTCAGCTTATCAAAAAAAGCTTGTCCGATTTCATCCTTTAAAGCAGCATCATCTATGCTCATATTCTTAGTATCTACTTCTTTCTGACCATTCATTGCCGCCTTAAAAAGAGAAACTTCTCTCTCATTGCGGTCATAAACGCCCTTAAATTCCTTGCCGCATCCGATAGGCCAGTTGACAGGGCATGTGCTTATGCCGAGCACGCTCTCAATCTCATCAAGAAGTTCAAATGGGTCGTTTGCCTCTCTATCCATCTTATTAATAAATGTAAAAATAGGAATATGTCTCATTACACATACCTTGAAAAGCTTAATTGTCTGTTTCTCAACACCCTTTGATGCATCAATAACCATGACTGCTGAATCGGCAGCCATAAGTGTACGATAAGTATCTTCCGAGAAATCCTCATGTCCCGGAGTATCAAGAATATTAATGCAATATCCTCCATAATTAAACTGAAGAACAGAAGAAGTTACAGAAATACCTCTTTCTTTTTCTATCTCCATCCAGTCAGAAACTGCATGTTTTGCCGTCTTCTTGCCCTTTACAGAACCGGCAAGATTGATAGCACCACCATAGAGAAGAAACTTCTCTGTAAGTGTTGTCTTACCGGCATCCGGGTGGGATATGATTGCAAATGTACGTCTTTTTTCTATTTCACTTTTAATATCAGGCATTAAATTTTCCTCACTATAAATCTTTTTAATAAAATATATTTTTACAAAGCATCCTGTACTTTGATTATTTTCGTGCAGACACAGGCTTTGACCTGCCATCATAATAATCAGCAAGAAGCCTATGATGCGGCTGCATCACAGGCTTCTCACAACCGTCTTAAAAAGACTATCTGTTCATATTAAGTGCAAACTTATATGAAACCTCTGACTTATCATCAATTTTTCTGAATACATTAACTACGGTATTCATAACTTCAGTGAATTCATCTTCCTCAGCTTCAATACTTACAATCTGTCCATCATCCTTGATCTCAACAGACTTTGCTACTGTTTCATCTAAAATAGCTTTCTTTGCTGCTTCAACCTTTTCTGCATCTGTAAGCATTTTGCTCTTGCTCTTATACTTAACACTATAAGTTCTAACCATGATTCTATTCCTCCATGTAACTGATTTACGCACGAATACATATTGTATTATATATCAATATTATCAACAGGGCAACAATTATTTAACTAAAAATCATACCTCTATTGCATATCCAAGCGTAAATGAATATATAATTTTTTCTTTTACATTTAATCCTGTAAGACGGCTTAATGCTTTTGCGTAATAATCAAGCTGTATACTGTAGCGGCTTCTGAGTTCCTCTTCGCCCTTTTTGCCTTTTAAAACTCTGTCTGTCTTATAATCGACTATTGTAATCTCATCATTTTCAACTATATACAAATCAATTACGCCCTGTATAAGCTGTCCAAATGCCTGGTCATTTTCATCAGTCATCTCGAACACAAAAGGCTGCTCACGCCAGACTTTGTCTGCCATTGACGCATTTTTTACACGTTTTCCTATCTGTGAAGTGCAAAATGCTGCAATATCCCGCACTTTTACGCATTGTTTCTGTGATTTGTCAATTTTTTCATCAGAAAGCATGTCTGCGATTTCACTTTTTATGGCATCAATCATTTCATCTTCATTATCAGGAAGTTTACCATAATCAATACATTCCATAATCCTGTGATATGCACTTCCCCTCCTGCTTCCTTTAAGAACCGCTTCTTCATCACTCATAAATGACGGAACAGGCTCATCATCTTCCTCTGTATCCGTAATACCTGCAATAGATTCATGCATCTGTGATTTTTCATCAAAATCCGAATCGTGCTGCATCTGTTTAAGTTTGGATACCGTAACTTTTGCTTTTCTTTCAGTATCATTTTCATACGGATATTCCGGAAGTTCCACAATTTCCTGATTTTGTGTTTCAAAATCCTCCTGTGTGTTTTCATCATAATCATTTTCTATCGATTCATCCACCACAACAGCAGCATCTGTCTGTGTGACATCATCTGTCTGCACAAAGTCATCAATATATGAAGCCCCGCTTGTATCAAAAAAGTCCTGCGGTTTACCAAATGTGACAAAAAATCTTCCATTATTAACACTCTCATCCATGAGTGCCTGCGGCATTACCATATCAAAATAATTCTGGCATGACGCATCATCAGCATAGTCAAATATCCCTTTTTCAGCAAGAAATATGGATTTGCTATGCCATGTCTCTTCTGCCTTTCCTTCATCTTTTACAGTTCCTGTGATAAACAGTTTCTCTCTTGCTCTCGTCATCGCAACATAGAGAATTCTCATCTCTTCGCTTATATTATCACGGATAATCTTTTTAGAAACTGCACTCTTTATAATTGTCTGGCTCTTTGTTCTTTCTTTAACACGCACAACATTAGTACCTATTCCAAGTTCCCTGTCGATTACAACATCTCCGGCAGCATCTTTATTATTTATCTTTTTACCCATTCCCGTAAGAATAACAACAGGAAACTCAAGGCCTTTGCTCTTATGGATACTCATTACACGCACAAGATTATCATTTTCGCCAAGCAGCGATGCTTCACCTATCTCGACTTCAAATTTTTTCATACGCTCTATGTATCTTAAAAAGTTAAATAATCCACTGTAGCTTGTCTTTTCAAACTGTGCAGCCCTGTAAAGAAGCATATCAAGATTTGCCTGCCTTCTCTCCCCGGCCGGCATTGTCTTTACATAATCATAGTATCCTGTGTTGTAAATAACATCCCACAAAAGGTCATACACAGACATAATCTCACTTTTTACCCTGTATGAGTTAAGAAGTTTAAGGAATTTCGCAACTTTTTCATTTTTTTCCAATGATGTAAGCTGATTATAAAGTCTTGTCTTTTTATCAGTCTGCCTTATAGCGGCAAGTTCTGTCGTATCAAATCTTCCAAAATACGAAAGCATAACAGCCGACAGTGGTATATCCTGAAGCGGATTATCAATTACTGTAAGAAAACTTACTAAAATCTGTATTTCCCTTACACTGAAATATCCCTGTGATGTGTCAGAATATGCCGGAATATCCCTGCTCATAAGCGTATTGACAAAACTTTGTGCCCATCCGGAAACAGTTCTTGTAAGAATAACAATATCACTGTATCTTAAAGGTCTGTATCCACCATCAGCATTTTTATCATACACCATATACACTCTGCCATTTTTGCGGTTCATAAGATTTTCTATAATATCAGCAACAGCTCCCGCCTCAGTCTCATGACTGCCCGAATCCGTATCATCATCAGATTCAAAAGCATATATTTCTGTCTTATCATCCATGCCAAAATTCATTGTCTTATATTTTTTTGCATTAATAATAACATCAGGCGGACACTCGGGATATACAAGTCCTGTATTAAGCCTTACTTCATCATTGTATGCCATGCCGCAGTATGATTCATTCATAAGCCTGTAAAATACATCATTCGTACACTCGAGTACATTCCTGCGGCTTCTGAAATTAGTCTGAAGCTCTATTTTTACTGCATCTAAAGATTCCGCAGAATCAGTCTGTGAATCGCTGTTATATACATCATACGAATTATATTTTTCAATAAAAAGTTCCGGACATGCCATTCTGAACTTATAGATACTCTGCTTGACATCACCTACCATATAAATGTTTTGTCCATCTTTTGAAACAGCTGTAAGAATCACTTCCTGCAAAAGATTACTGTCCTGATATTCATCAATAAGTATTTCCTCATAAAAGCCGGCAAGCGTCTTAGCCGCATCAGTTCGGATTTTCTGTCCGTTTTCACGTTTTATAAGAATATTTAGAGCCATGTGTTCCATATCATTAAAATCAATAACATTTCTTCTCTTCTTTTCCCCGCTCATCCTCTGCGAAAATTCAAGAGCAAGATGAACCATCATTCTCACTGCCGGAGTGTTATCAACAATATCCTTATAAATCTTATTAATATCCCCCGTTATCAGCTTTCCTTTAACATCTTTTGTCAGGAAATTCTTGAAATTATCCCTTTCCTGTTTCACATAATTCTTCTTTTCTTCATCAACACCTTTACTGCATCTTCCGATATTTCCAAATGAAGAAAGATTTATCCTTTTTACAAGCATCTCAAAATTTTCAGAATTGATAAGCATCTTTATAAGCTGATGGTCTTCGCTTACTGTCGCAAGATAGCCTGCAGGTCCATCCGGACTCTGACATATTTTTTCAAGCTTATCAAATATACCGTCAAAATCTTCAAGACTTTTCTTTAAATCATTAAATAAATATTGTATACAAGGATTGGAGTCCATTGCTTTTTCTGTCACAAGATAATTTTCAAGACATTCCTCATACCACTCATCTTCCCACGGACAGCTTCTTGCCGCATTATATATTTTCATTATAATGTCAACAATTTTAGAATCATCCCTGCCTGTTCCGTAAGCATCGACAAACTGAAGAAAATCTTCATTTCCAGAAGAATAGTATTCTTCAAGCATATCATCCATGACATCATTTTCAAGGAGCTTGATTTCTCCCTCGTCCGCAGTACGAAATCCCGGGTCAACATCAATATCCGAGAAATAATTTCTCACAATATTAAGACAGAAGCTGTCAATAGTTGTTATCTTTGCATTATGTATAAGTGACTGCTGCCTTATGATATTTTCATTTCCCGGGCTGCTCTCAAGGATATTATCAAGTGCTTCACGGATTCTCTGCCTCATCTCGGCTGCTGCCGCTTTTGTAAATGTAACAACAACAAGCCTGTCTATATCGACAGGATGATTTTCATCTGTAATTTTTTTTATTATACGTTCAACTAATACAGCTGTTTTTCCTGAGCCTGCGGCGGCAGCCACAAGTGAACTTCTGCCCGAAACGTAAATGGCCTGTTTTTGTTTATCAGTCCAGTTTGCTGCCATCCTCGTCAACTCCTTCCTTTATATTTTCCCAAAGCTGTGCATCATCGAATTTCTGAATCTGCCTGAACTTTATATTACCAAGATTTTGTGAAAATCCGCACACCTCATTATACGGACAATATGAACATGAGCTGTAATTGCCATCTTTATACGGATTTATCTTATCAGCTCCCGAATATATTTTTTTACCCACATCAGAAGTTTTCTTTGCAATATAATTATCAAGTGAAATAAACTGATCCGTATTTAAAATATGGCTTCGTGAATCAATTGTGCCATCCTTTTTGTAACTTACAGGAATAACATCAGATTTTTTCACATCAGAACTATCCATATTTTTAATTATGTTACCGTCACAGTTGACAACACCTTTCATTGCAAGTGCTTCAAATATCATCTTTTCAACTGATGTCCCATCATCCGGCAAATCACTTGCCGTGCTGTCCAGTTCCACAATCGGATTGTCAATATTATAATACAAAAGTCCTGCCGGAATAATATTCTTGTCAGGGTAGCGTTTTTTCTCTATCTGCATTGCCGCACGCATATATACAACAAGCTGCATCTTTATTCCGTAATATGCTTTAAGCAGATCAAAATCAGATTTTCCTGACTTGTAATCGACAATTCTTACATAGACATTGTCATCATCCTCACAGATGTCAATTCTGTCTATCTTTCCTTTTATCACCATTCTTCCGGTATTTTCGCCGGACCTTATCTCATGTTCATCTATGATAAACGGCATCTCAAATACGTCAGGTGCAAATACACCTTTTTCAAGCTGCTTTCCGACAGCCCACAAAGTTCTGTCAGCGAGGTCTTCCATCCTTCTTATAAGAAATTCATTTCTTCCCGAATCTTTAAGGATTGTATCAGCATAATCCGCACTGATATTTCCAAGTGTCTCCGATACAAGCTTTCTTCTCTCCTCATCAGAAAGACTTGCTATCGGCTTTTTCTCACGCTTTAAAGATGAACTGATTCTTTCCAGCACACTGTGAAGCACAGTACCAAAATCTGCGACTTCAAATGTATACTTTTCACGTTCCTCAAGTCCCAGTCCATATCTTAGGAAATATGCAAACTGGCATGATGCAAATGTCTCAAATGATGAAACGCTTCCTGTAATTTCACCGCCAAACAATGACGCTGCAATATTTTCACCAAGCACTTTTATATAATTTTCATCACTGTATACAATTTCCGCTTTCGGAATCTTTATATATGACATCTGCGATGTAAATTGTGATGCAGGATAAATACCTATCGACGGATACAGCTTTCTTATATTTCTTATAAGATATGACGGCAGTCTGCCCTTTCCGTCATCACCCTTTGATGAATATGTTATATAAAGCCTGTCCGAAGCCTTTGTCAGTATCATATAAAGGTAGAATCGCTGAACAAAAGCCTTCTGCCTTGCACCGGGTGACAATGTCACATCTGCATTTTCAAGTACATCTCTGTCAGTCTCTGACAAAATCCCGGCTTTGTCATTTAATTTTGGTATAAGCCCATCATTTACACCGACAAAAAACATGACTTTTACATCATCAAGACGCGTTCTTTCTATATCACCGATAAGGACACAGTCTGATGACGGCGGTATAAGTCCGACTTTTATCTCAGCAAAGCCAGAATCAACAATCCTGTTAAATTCAGCTATTGCAATCTTTTCGGTACCAAGCAGTTCGACTATTTTATCAAGAAAATCGATAACTTTTTTATATAACTGCTCATACTCGGCTCCCGTATCTTCCATATCTGCGTATTCATTAATCTTTTTGTAACAATCGGACGCTTTTATAAACTCGTACAGCCCTCTTGCATAATCTTTTACAAGTGAATCTTTGTCTTTTAATGCTTTCTCAAGTATCTCAAGCGGCTTCATAATCTTTTCACGAAGTTCATTGAGATAATCAAGCGGATATGCACTTCTGCCTCTGCCTTTTTTTACCCATGTGCCATGCCACTGCTTTGAACCACGTATACCGACTGCAAGGCAGTAATTGTCAAGCAAATCAACATCTTCACGGCTTATTCCCGACATTCCCGAACGCAGATACCTGAACATCGAATCGTATGTAAAGCTCTTTTCAATTATTTCAAGTGCACTTCTTATATACTCGACAAATGGATTGTCGGTTACAGGCTTCTTGTTATCGACAAAACACGGAATCCTGTTCTGTCTGCATATATTTCCGGCAAGAATTCCATATGAAGCCATATCAGCCGAAACTATCGCTATATCTCGATATCTGTATCCTTCGTATCTTGTAAGCCTTAAAATCTCACTGATACAGTAATTCAGTTCCTCCTTTGGTGTCTGTGCAGTAATAATTTTTATATCTTCACATTTTTTGTTATATGACTGATTATTATTTCTGAAAATATTTTTTTCAAGAAAAGCTATCTCATCCGAAACAAATCTCGGATTTTTTTCATTGTCAAGTATTATAGGATTTAACACGTCAACATGTATTACATCACAGATTCTATAAAGCTTTGATACCATCTCTTTACTCATAAAGAAAAGCTGCTGTACCCCCTCATTGACATTAAGCTTTTCTCTTGAATCTGCCGTCACTGAAACTATAACTTTACCTGAATATATAAGAAGAAGTTCAATAAGCCTGTACTGTATCGGTGTAAATCCTGTAAATCCGTCAAGTATAATTTCGCTTCTTTTTATGTTTTCCGAACGGTCAATAACACTGCAAAGAACAGATAATATCTCTTCTGAAGTTATATAATTATCAGCCAGATATTCTTTAAATGCAGAATATACAACCGAAATGTCATCAAGCTTGGCTGAAAGCTGTCTGCTGTCTTCCACTCTTTCCCGAATTTCACCAAGTCTTTTTACGTCTATATCATATTGAAGAAATTCCGATATAACCGACTTTAATTCTGAGACAAATCCCGTCTTGTTGATATTGCTGCCAAAATATCTCAGCTTATCCCTGTTATCGCCAAGGACTTTACGGACAATAAGATTTTTACCTGTATCGTCAAGAACCGGATGATTCTGTCCGCCTATTTCTTCAAACACCTTATAAGAAAGACGCTCAAAACTCACAACATCTATATTAAGAATTCCTTTTCGCGGATGGCTATCAACAAGTTTCTTCTGTGTTGCCATCGTATACTGTTCAGGAACTACGACAATATAGTTTTTTTCAGGATATTTCATGGATTTCTCAATTACATCCGAGTATATATATGTTGATTTTCCTGCCCCCGAACCACCTGCTACAATCTGAAGTGACATTTTATTTCCTCCATTCATATTTCATACTGATTCCGCATATCTTTATAATAACAAAAAACGAGGTAAATGACTATGAATTCTCAGACAAAAATTGTTGTAATCCGTATGAAATGGCTTATCATTGCCGTTATTGCCGCAATTGTCCTTATCGCCGGCATTGTTTTATATTTTAACATGGGAAAAAATGATTCCGGCTCATCATCCGGCAATGCCAGGATGACATCTACCGATGTAAAATCCGCTGCGGATACTGATTCCTCAGATGTCAGGAATTCTACATACAAAAATTCACCGGTAACCTACACACCCGGTGTATACACTGCTTCTATTATGCTTGATGGAAATCCTGTAGATATAAAAGTAACTCTTGATAAAAATAATATTAATAATATAGAGCTTGTCAATCTGTCTGACAGCGTAACAACAATGTATCCTATGTTAAATGATAATTTTGAAGAAATCGCTTCTGCCGTAAAAATAAGCGGAAGCACGCAGAATATAACTTACAGTGCCGAAAGCAAATACACTTCAAGCATGATTCTCTCCGGCATAAAAGCCGCACTTGACAAAGCTGTTGTAACAGGGGCGAAATAAATTAACAAACAGTGCTGCCGCATATCTAAAGACTAACGTCCTTTAATATGTGGCAGCACTGTTTTACTTATCTTAAAATTTTCTTATCTTAAAAATGTGGCACTATTTAAGCCTGTATTCATATTCGTCCCCGGTAATATACTCTTCTGTTTCAACGCCGACAAAACATCTGATATAAAACTTATTCTTTTTCTTATCTATAGTCATGCTGTTCACGTTATATTTCACAGTCTGATTTTTATACCGCGAATTCACTTTTTCATCTATAAATTTCTCTATGTCAGACCTATCTGCATTGACTGTAAGATTATCAAATATCCCCTGACGACTGCCTGTGTATGATTTTATCTTTCCGTCTCTGTCAATCGCAATACTTAACGTATCATTAGTATTAAATCCGTTAATACTCTTCACAAACGAGAATTGGCACACCCCATATGAAGTAAATGTTTCGGAAGTAATTAACTCATATTGTGAAATTCTGCTCTTATCGATAATCAATTCTTCAAAAACAGTTTTCGCTTTCTGTCCCAAAGAATATATCAATGCTTCATCACTGTCATCAGACGGATTTATTTCAGCCGCATCATAACCCGGAAAATCAGCTCCTCCGCCGACATCGTAATATCCCGTCAATTTCCCGTTTCTGTCAAATATATAATCATTCCCCGCAGAATCTTTATACACAACAGATATAATTCCATTATTACGTTTTTTTCTTTCGTACTTTAATGACACTTCATTGTTTAAAAAATATATTTTCTTCTTAGGCGGTACAATCCCCCATATCAGAAAGTTAATTAAAAAATATACAATGACTATGCTCAATACACATATTATAATAATTATATTTTTCTTTTTTCTGCCCATTTAACAATCCTCCTTTTTGGTTATAAAGGATATCGCGGCTGTATTATTTTCCTGATATACTATAATCTATTCCTTTCCAGTCCGAAAAATCAGTATATTTTATGCAAAAATAATACTCATTTTTTGAATTTTTATATATTGTTATGTATGACATAACATCTTTTCCCTTATACAATGTATACTTTCCCCAGCTTTGCGGGTGACTTTTATAGATTTCCAATATCTGTGCGTCATCTTCTATCATCCACTCTTCAGGATATAATTTCTTCCCGTCAACATATTCTCTTTTTTCCCACTCATGCTTTTCATAATTTATTTTCAACATAAGCGTACATATATATGTACAGTTAAGAATATCAGGATTCAGACTTTCTAAATTTTCTTCATTTACTATAGAATTCTTTTCATATGCTTTTAATCCTCTTTCTTTACAGTAATCTAATTTTTCTATTATCTTTTCGGACTGATGTTCACTGATTTTAAACTTTCCCGTATAATTTCCCGTTTTCCTGTCATATTCAAACCTTACTTTTTTACAAAATACAGGTATTGTAAAATCTCTTTCATACCACATTACCGTCCGCTTTATTATATATCTCGGACTGTTGATATATAATACTCCTCCGATAACAAAAACTATCAGAATAAAACTGAATATCCTTCTTATACTTATTTTTTTCATCTATTATATCCTTTAATCAAAAAAAGCTAAAAGCTGATATATCCTAAACTTCTTAACAGCCTCCGCCATATATTCATATTTTATTTTACGCTCATTCCAATCATATTTGTAT
>OHNP01000906.1_pt1 | contig 11871 bp, 9 predicted proteins | sample 1569531 | NCBI WGS metagenome assembly OHNP01 (sample SAMEA3879587, study PRJEB24766) | human gut metagenome | biome: human-associated habitat; feature: feces | place: USA | collected 1985/1987
TATATTTGTTAAAAATTAATTGCAAATAATATCATATTGTTATATTATCTAATTTGGCTTATTTAAATTACATAAGGATAAATATAGACATAAAAAATGTTTATTCAGACTTTTAGTGTAAAGAAATGGAGATTACATAATGAAAGTATCAGTTATAATTCCCTCTTTAAATCCTGATGAAAAACTAATATGTGTTGTAGATTCATTAAGAGAGGCTGGCTTTGACGATATTATTCTGGTAAATGATGGCAGTGATGAAAATCATATGGAGCCTTTTGAGCATGTATCAGCTTATCCGGAATGTACAATTCTTACGCATGAGGTAAATAAAGGTAAAGGACGCGGTCTTAAAACTGCATTTGAATACTGTATCAAAAACAGACCTGATATAGATGGAGTTGTTACTGTTGACGGAGATAATCAGCATAAGGCGGCAGATATCCTGAAATGCTGTGAGAAAATGGCAGAGTGCAAAGATAAAGTTGTTCTTGGTGTAAGAAATTTTTCGGGAAAAGACGTACCGTTTAAGAGCAGATTCGGAAATAACATGACAAGTTTTGTGTTTAAATTTGCATGTGGACTTAATATATCAGATACCCAGACCGGATTAAGAGCAATACCCAGACAGTATCTTGAATTGTTTGATAAAGTAAAAGGTGAAAGATTTGAATATGAAACTAACATGCTTCTTGAATTCAAGCAGAGCCATATAGATTTTGTGGAAGTTCAGATAGAAACTGTATATATTGAAGAAAATGCATCAACTCATTTTAATCCTATCAAGGACTCATTGAAAATATATGGTGTTATTTTTAAGTTTTTATTCAGCTCAATTGCATCATCTGTGATTGATCTGGCAATGTTTGCTCTTATCAGTGCATTGATGTTTGGAAAACTTGACGGAAGCATAAGAATATTTACTGCTACGCTCGGTGCGAGAATTATATCATCACTTTTTAACTATACATTTAACAGAAAAGCGGTATTTAATTCAAAGAGTGGCGTCAAGTCATCAATTGTGAGATATTATATCTTATGTGCATGTCAGCTTTGTGTTTCATATGGTCTTGTATACCTTGTTACAAGTGTATTGTCGCTTGGGCAGGTACTTACGGTTGTGGCAAAAGCTATAATAGATACAATACTTTTTGTGATAAGCTTCCAGATACAGAGAAGATGGGTGTTTAAGCATAATTAAACTTTAAATATAAAAGAAATGGAGAATTTTATGAGTAACGAAAACAACGAAGAAATTGAATTGTTTGATTACATGGATGAAGAATCAGAATCAAGAAAAATTCCCGTGAATAAAAAAGAAAAAACAGGCGGGAAAAGTGGCAGATCAAAGAAAAAGAAAAAAGCTGGAGCACTTACATGGGTTGGAAGAGTTGCGGCAACAATAGGCATTACACTTGCACTTATTATAGTATGGCTCTACGGAGTTATGGCGGTTCTTGTATATGGACCTTCAAAGACAGCAAAAAATCAGTTTGTACTGTCTGTGCAGGAGACGAGTGCGATAGGATTCCTCGCTAATATTTTCTGCTCGCAGGAAGAGATAGATGCAATCAAGGCTGCCAATTCAATTAAGGATACAGATGAAGTTACAGATACAAGTCTTGTAAGTATTGATACAGAAGATAATTCAGAAGTTCCTGATATCGAGATAATTGATGTTAAAGGTTCAACATATAGTGGAAAACTTATGAAAATCAAGGACCCTTCAAGACTTTTTGTAGGAACAATAGAAGGATTTCATCAGGGAAATGGACAAGTTGTTGCTGATATTGCAAAAAGATATGATGCAGTAGGTGGCGTAAATGGCGGTGAGTTCGTAGATGGTGAGACAACATATACAGGCATGCCGATTGGACTTGTTATGATTAATGGTGAACAGGTTAACGGAAACAATGGTTCAACATATCATGTTACGGGTATAACATTTGATAATAAGCTTGTCGTAGGTAATATGACAGCAGAACAGGCAAAACAGAATAATATCCGCGACTGTGTAAGCATCAGCAACAGTATCGGACCATTCCTTATAATTAATGGCGAGGCACAGGATGTATCAGGTACAGGCGGTGGTCTTAATCCACGTACAGCACTTGGACAGACCTCGGACGGCTCTATAATTCTTCTTGCTATTGACGGACGTATGGCAAACAGCCTTGGAGCTTCATTCTCGGATTTACAGGATATAATGCTTCAGTATGGTGCGGTCAATGCTTCAGTAATGGATGGTGGCACATCAACACAGATGTATTATGAAGGAGAAGTAATAAATACACCTTATTCGCCTACAGGTCCAAGAACATGTCCAACAGCATGGCTTGTTAAATAAAATATAAGGAGTGGCAATGATGAATAAAAAGAAAAAAAGAAAAAATATGTCAAAGTTTAAAAGATTCCTTCTTATATATTCAGGAATACTCGCAGCTGCCATGATTATATGCTGGAGTGTTCTTTATGTATTTATCAAAGATTATGAGCAGGGCAGGCCGACATATGCAATGGATAAAATAACAAAGAAGTTTACTGCAGATAATGTTGAAAAGCTTCTTAACGACAGCGGTGTAAAAGCTAATGAATTTGAGACGAATGAGAAAGTTGCAGAGTATCTTAAAGGAAAACTTGGCACTGAGCAGATTACATATAAAAAGAAAAACAGGGAATATTCAGAATCAAATCCTGTATATGTAGTGTATGCCGGTGATACAGCAATAGCAAAAGTATCGCTTCAGGAAGACGGAAAAAACGGCTTCAAATTTACAAAGTGGAAGCTTGGAAGCATTTCATTTGACGATTATTCAGACAAATCAACAAACAATGCTATTACTATCAGTGCACCTAAGGGAAGCAAAGTCTCAATTAATGGCGTGGAGGTAAGTGACAACTATATAAAACAGGACGATGTGGAATTTTCGCCATGTAAACATGTTGCTTCTTATGTTTCAGAGCCTTTAAGAACAATCTATGAAGTGTCAGGACTTATTGCAAAACCTGAAATTAAAGCAGAGATGTCCGGAAACCAGCTTGAGATTACAAATAAAAATAATGCGTATACAATAGAATATCCTCAGGATGAAGAATTGCTTTCGCAGATGAAAGATGATATTATGGGTATTGCAAGAAATTACGGCAAGTACATAATAAACAGAGGAAGTCTCAGCTCACTTACAAAACGTATGGTTGGATATGCCAATGAATATATGAGTGATATTCCGGCTGTATGGGCTTATCTTTATGGAAAAACATATACATATGAATTTAATAATGAGAATATTTTCAATTTCAGAAAGTATTCAGATAACTGCTTCTCATGTGATGTTTACTATGATTTATATGTAGACTGGAAAGATGGCAATAAAACATACAATACATCAGTAACATATACTTACGTAAAGACAAATGGTGCATGGTATGTAGCAGATTTTATACTTAATTAGTAAAGGGGCAGCAGGGAATTCCTGCTGCCTTGTGCTTTCTTGTTTAAAACATGAAAAAATGTGAAAGGCTTGATACTAATGGCAGAAAATAAAAAAAGGAACTTTCTTGTTCATGGTGGAATTCTGGCGATGGCCGGAATTATAGTAAGAATCATAGGAATGTTTTACAGAATTCCACTTATGAACATAATAGGCAGTGAAGGTAATGGTATTTACAGTGTTGCATATAATATATACAATATAATGCTTGTTTTGTCGTCATATGGACTACCGATGGCGGTTTCAAAGCTTATTTCAGCAAGATTTATAACGAAACAGTATAAGAATGCGGCACAGGTGTTCAGATGTTCGTTGACAGTATCAATATGTACAGGTGGTGCTGCGGCACTTATTCTGTTTTTTGGTGCAGGAGTAATTGAAAAATTATACAGAGGTGTTCCGGGACTTGCAATTCCGTTAAGAGTTCTTGCTCCGACAATATTCCTTGTTGCCATAATGGGCGTTATGAGAGGATTTTATCAGGGCCAGGGAACAATGATTCCAACGGCTGTTTCACAGCTTGTAGAGCAGATTATGAATGCTGTAGTAAGTATCCTTGCAGCATATTTGCTTACAAGTGCATATAAGAATTCCGTGGAGACAGCTGCATATGGAGCAGCCGGTGGAACAATGGGTACTGCATTTGGTGCATTATCAGGACTTATACTTCTCGTAGTAATATATATTCTGTACAGACCTACATTCAGGCGGATGATAAAAAAGGACAAAGTAAGTTCTGTACATTCTGATAAAGATGTATACAAAACAATTATTATAACGATGATTCCTATAATACTTGGACAGACACTATATCAGATTAGTGCGGTTATAGATGATGCCATGTTTTCTAATATTATGGTTGGAAGAAACATATCATCAAATATAAAAGCAGATTTAGGCAATTTCAGTTCAAGCTACAGCTTGTTAATAGGAATTCCGCAGGGTGTTGCATCAGCAATGTCGGCTTCAATGCTTCCGAGCATTGTAGCATCATATACACAGGGGGATAATGCGTCTGTTAAAGATAAGATAGCACAGACAATAAAGACAAATATGTTTATAGCAATACCATCATTTGTCGGACTTGTAACGCTTGGAAAGCCGATTATACAGCTTTTATTTTCGAGATATAACAGCACACAGGGTGCCATGATGCTTAAAATAGGTGCAATTGCTGTAGTGTTTTATACACTTGCAACTGTTACAAGTTCTGCATTACAGGGAATTGACAAAATGAATGTTCCGGTAAAACATTCACTTATCTCACTTGTTGTTCATATTGTGCTTGTCTATTTTATGCTTAGATGGTCAAGACTTGGAATTTATGGTATAGTAATCGGAAATGCATCATTTCCAATATTAATTTTCATATTGAATTTAAAGTCTCTTAAAGAATATATTGATTATGACCTGGAATATATCAGGACATTTTTGATACCGTTATGCTGTTCTGTTATAATGGGAATAGCTGTAAGCCTGATATATAAACTGTTGTATAGTGCATGTCATATTAATATAGTTGCACTTATGTGTGCGTTTGTTGTAGCGGGAGTAACATATTTCGGAACGATATTTTTGCTTAAAAAGAAAGGTAAATATTAATTATGTTATGTGAGAATTGTAATGAAAATGAGGCAACATTTCATTATACTGAAGTTGTAAACGGAATTATGACGCAGCATCATCTTTGCAGCGAGTGTGCAGCAAAAATGGGACTTACAGGTTTTGCCGAGTCACCTTCTGCTGATTTTCCTTTTGCAAGACTTCTTACAGGACTGCTTGCGGCGTCAAACAGAAGTACGCAGGAGCAGGATAATCCTATGATGAATGTGAAATGTCCCAAGTGCGGCATGAAATATCAGGAGTTTATCCGCATAGGTAAATTCGGCTGTGCGGACTGTTATGATGTTTTTGGACCGCTTATAGAAGATAATATAAAAAAATTACATGGAAGCGTTGAACACAAAGGGAAAAAATCAAACAAAACAGCACAGCATGGAAATGACCTGCTTGATGAGATAGCTGTACTCAATGCAAAATTAAAAGAGGCAGTTGAACTGGAAAATTTTGAAGATGCTGCCCATTACCGTGATGAGATAAAAAAGCTGAAAGAAGGTGGCGGTAATGCTTAGATGGTTTGAGACGAACGGAAAAGAAAGTGATGTTGTAATATCAAGCCGTGTCAGGCTGGCAAGGAATGTGAAAAAATATAATTTTTCACTGAAACTTACTGAAAATGATGCTGTAAAGATGATAGATGAACTTAGTGAGGCAATAAACAGTCTTGATATAGTAAAAGATTACAGCAGCTATAATTTCAAAACGCTTGATGAATATCAGAAACAGGCTATGAAGGAAAGGCATGTTATAAGCAATTTTCTTTTAGGACAGAAGCAGGCGGCGGGATTTGTTTCAAAAGATGAAGATATATCAATAATGCTTAATGAAGAAGACCATATCAGAATTCAGGCATATGCTCCGGGAATGGATATGGAGAAGGCGTTTGAACTTGCAGATAAAGTTGATGATGCTATAGATTCAGTGACGGATTATGCTTTTGATGAGAAGTATGGTTATCTTACAACATGTCCGTCAAATGTCGGAACAGGAATGAGAGCTTCATATATGCTTCATCTCCCGGCATTGGCAGGAAATAACAGGATATCCGGACTTGCATCAGAAGTTGGCAGATTTGGGCTTGTATTAAGAAGCGTATATGGTGACGGTTCAAAAAATTATGGGGATATATATAAACTCTCCAACCAGATTACGCTGGGTGTTTCTGAAAAAGAAATAATAGATAACCTCACACATATTGCGAATCAGATTATAAGCCAGGAAAGAACGCTTAGAAAACAATATGTACTTAACAAAAGATTAAGTGCTTCAGATATAGCATATCGTTCATATGGTGTTTTAAGATATGCAAGAAAACTGTCACTTAACGATGCAATGTTATTGCTTTCGCAGATAAGGCTGGGACTCGCACAGGGGCTTATCGGGACTGATATGGAAAATGAATTCTGTGTTTATCAGCTTATGATAGGCGTAATGCCTGCGAATCTTGCATTGATGAATGACAGTGATATGTCACCTGAAGAAATTGAAGAATACAGGGCAAAATTTATAAGAGATAATCTTCCTGTTATACGATGACTGATATATAATAAAATTAAGTTTAATGAAAGGATGTATATATGCAGAGCAGATTTACAAAAAAAGCACAAGAAGCACTAGACCATGCGTCAGAGGCGGCAGTTATGCTCGGACATAGTTATATTGGCTCAGAGCATCTGCTTATAGGCCTTATACAGACAGAAGAATGTCTTGCTTCGGCTGTGCTTGCTGAATATGATGTTACAGATGAAAAAATAATAAATCTTGTATACCAGCTTATAGCACCTGAAGGTGCAGTCGGAGTAAAAGAGCCGACAGGATATACACCGAGAGTACGCCGTATACTTGAAAATTCGGCGAAGGAAGCTATACGATTTAAAGCTGACCTGATTGGAACAGAACATATTCTTATTTCAATAATAAAAGAATCAGAGTGCGTGGCTGCAAGGCTTCTCAATACGATAGGTGTAAATATCAAAAAATTATATGTTGATATCCTTATTGCAATGGGAGAAGATGCTAACAGCTACAAGGAAGATTTTCACAGCAAAACAAAGAAAGGAAAAACTTCTACACAGACACTTGACCAGTACAGCAGGGATTTGACAGAGCTTGCAAGACAGGGAAAACTTGACCCTGTAATAGGAAGAGAAGAAGAGATTAACAGAGTTATACAGATTCTTAGCAGACGTACAAAAAATAATCCATGTCTTATTGGCGAACCCGGAGTCGGAAAAACAGCAATAGCGGAAGGGCTTGCAGCAAAAATAATAGAGGGAAATGTTCCTGAAACTATAAAAGACAAGCGTCTTCTTACACTTGATTTGTCAGGAATGGTTGCCGGCTCAAAATACAGAGGCGAATTTGAGGAGAGAATCAAAAAAGTTATCAGTGAAGTGAAAGCTGCCGGAAATATACTTTTGTTCCTTGATGAACTTCATACAATAATAGGTGCAGGCGGTGCAGAAGGTGCTATAGATGCATCAAATATTTTAAAACCGTCGCTTGCGAGAGGTGAAATACAGCTTATAGGTGCAACAACTCTTGAGGAATACAGAAAATATATAGAAAAAGATGCTGCTCTTGAACGCCGTTTCCAGCCTGTAAAAGTAGAAGAACCTACAGAAGAAGAGGCAATTCAGATTCTTATGGGTCTTCGTGGCAAATATGAGGAACATCATAATGTAACTATTGATGATAAAGCAGTTGTAGCTGCTGTAAAACTTTCAAAAAGATATATCAATGACAGGTTTCTTCCAGATAAAGCGATAGACCTTATTGATGAAGCATCTTCAAAGACAAGGCTTAAAGCATATGTCATGCCTGATAACATCAAGAAACTTGAAGAAGAAATTAAGAAACTTGATGAGAAGAAAGAAGAGGCAATTAAAAATGAGGCCTATGAGGAAGCAGGAGAAGTAAAAAAACAGCAGACAAAGAAAAAAGAAAAACTTGCAAAACTTATGCATGACTGGGAAGAAAAAAGAAATGGTGCATGTCTTAATGTCGGAGAAGAAGAAATTGCAGATGTAGTATCTTCATGGACAAAAATACCTGTATCAAAGATTGCAGAGGCAGAATCAGAGCGTCTTATGAAACTCGAAGAGACACTTCACAAACGGGTAATAGGCCAGGATGAAGCAGTAAGTTCAATAGCAAGAGCTATAAGAAGAGGCAGAGTTGGTCTTAAAGACCCTGACAGGCCAATTGGTTCATTCCTTTTCCTCGGACCTACAGGCGTTGGAAAAACTGAACTTTCAAAAGCTCTTGCAGATGCAATGTTTGGAAGCGAGGAAGCACTTATACGAGTTGATATGTCTGAATTTATGGAAAAGCATACAGTCTCAAAGCTTATAGGTTCGCCTCCGGGATATGTAGGATATGATGAGGGCGGCCAGCTTTCCGAAAAAGTACGCAGAAATCCATATTCGGTAGTTTTATTTGATGAGGTTGAGAAAGCTCATCCTGATGTATTTAACGTGCTTTTACAGGTACTTGATGACGGGCATATCACAGACTCAACAGGAAGAGTTGTTGATTTCAAAAATACTGTAATAATAATGACGTCCAATGCCGGTGCCCAAAATATTGTGCAGCCTAAAACACTTGGCTTTGCTTCTGTTACAGATGAAAAAGAACGTCATGAAAATATGAAAACAAAGGTTATGGATGAAGTCAAGAGACTGTTCAAACCTGAATTTATCAACAGAATTGATGAAATCATAGTGTTCCATGCACTTAACAAGGAACAGATTGGAAGTATTGTTGACATTATGATTGCGAAAGTTAATAAGCGTATAATGGAACAGATGAAAATTTCCATTGAGCTTAATGATGAAGCAAAGAAATATATAGTTGACAAAGGATACGATGAAAAGTACGGTGCAAGACCATTGAGAAGAACTATACAGAATGATATAGAAGATGCACTTGCAGAAAAGATTCTTGAAGGAACTGTAAAACAGGGAAACAGGGTACTTGTATCAGTAAAAGATGGAAAATTACATTTTTCACTAAAAAGAGGCATTAATAAATAAAAAATGCTGGCATATTTCGACATGTTATTGTATAATATGCTTATCGTTGATACGTGAATACGGAAACAATTATAATATACATTTAGGAGGACACACAGATGTCAGTAGTTAATGAGTTGATTCGTTCAGAACAGGATGGAACACTTAGTTTTGGTAATTATTTGCTTGATACAAAGTCAAAGTTATCAGATTTTGAACATGGCGGAGACATGTATAAAGTTAAAACTTATAATGAGATTACAAAACTCGAGAAAAATGGTTCATTTGTATACGAATCTGTACCCGGAACAGCAGTTAATAATTTTCAAGCATCTGCTGATGGAGTAAAGTTTGAAGTCGAAGGAAAAGAAGATGCACAGATTACGCTCGAACTTGAAGAGGGTGCATCATATGCTATTTCAATTGATGGCGGGGATGCCGGAACAATGACAACAAATATGGGCGGAAAGCTTGTGCTTTCTGTTGAATTCACAGATAACAAAGGTGTTTCGGTAGAAGTAAAGAGAGCATAGATTTAATAATGCAAAATTTGGATGGAAGCAGTGAATTGCTGCTTCCATATTTAATATAAAAAATATAAAGTAAAAAAATAAATTACCTAGAAAAACAAAGAAGACTGAATTGTTTTATAGCATCATGATTTAGTTTTCTTAGTAAAAAAGGAGTATTTGATGGCAAAATCTAGAACAACAGCATTCTTTTGCAAGGAATGTGGATATGAGTCTGCAAAATGGTCAGGGCAGTGTCCGTCATGCAAAGCGTGGAATACATTTGTTGAAGAGCCGGTGGTAAAAGAAAAAAATGTTAAAGGTATTGTAAATATTAATGCAAAATATCATGAAACAGCAGGGGTAAAAAAGGCTGCCCCTGTTCGCCTGTCATCGGTTACTGCAGCTGATACTGACAGAATAAAAACAGATATATGTGAACTTGACAGGGTTCTTGGCGGAGGAATAGTGGAAGGCTCGCTTGTTCTTGTCGGAGGTGATCCCGGAATAGGAAAATCCACATTACTATTACAGATGTGTTACAATCTTGCAAAAAATGGTAACAGCGTATTATACATTTCGGGAGAAGAGTCACTTGGTCAGATAAAACTTAGAGCACAGAGAGTGGGCGAAGCTTCTGATAATCTTATGGTGCTTTGTGAAACAAGTCTTGACACAATAGAGAATGTCCTTGAGAATGTGAAACCACAGATTGTTGTGATTGATTCAATACAGACAATGTACCGTGAAGAGGTTGGTGCTGCACCGGGCAGCGTCTCACAGGTAAGAGAGACAACAGCTGTTCTTATGCAGCTTGCAAAAGGTCTTAATATTTCAATATTTATTGTTGGACATGTGACAAAAGAAGGCGTTGTAGCAGGACCCAGAATGCTTGAACATATGGTTGATACAGTTTTATACTTTGAGGGCGATAAAAATGCCGCATACAGGATTTTACGAAGCGTAAAGAACAGATTTGGTTCAACTAATGAAATAGGCGTATTTGAAATGCGTCAGGAAGGGCTTGCTGAAGTTGCCAATCCATCTGAATATATGCTTACGGGAAGACCGGAGGAAGCGTCCGGCTCTGTTGTTGTGTGCCTTCTTGAAGGAACTAGACCGATTCTTGTGGAAATACAGGCACTGGTTTGTGATTCTAAATTTGGAATGCCAAGAAGAACAGCTGCGGGGGCTGATTACAACCGTGTGAATCTTCTTATGGCAGTACTTGAAAAAAGGGCAGGGATTCATCTTTCAGGAAGCGATGCATATGTGAATATAGCAGGTGGAATGAAGGTAAATGAACCCGCCATGGATCTGGGGATAGTGATGGCACTTGTCAGCAGTTTCAGGAACCGGCCGATGATGGAAAATACGATTGTTTTCGGCGAAGTAGGACTTGCAGGAGAAGTCCGTGCTGTAAGCCAGCCGCAGATAAGAATAAATGAGGCGGTTAAGCTTGGGTTTGGAAATTGTATACTTCCGCAGGTGTGCTTGAAAAATATTAAGAAAACTGATAAAATAAATCTTATAGGTATTAGCAGTGTTAAAGATGCGGTTAAGCTGATATAAGAACGATATTTAGTTTATGGAAAGACAAAGGAGGGGCTTTTGTGGAAAATCAGAATGACAATACTGAAATGATAAAAAATCTGACAAACATACTTGAAGGATTAGATAATTCACAGGAACAGCTTGAAAAAAATGCATTTGACGTGATTAATTCGTCTGATACTTCACTTAATCTTGTAAAAGAGAGTATAGGCAGTGTCGAAGAAATACTTGAAATGATAGATAATCTCAACAAAATAGTATCCGAGACATCTGGTAGAATTAATGAGTTAAAAGAATTATCCGGCAAAATAGAAGAATTTGCATCAGTTATAAGCAACATTTCCAATAAAACAAACATACTGTCTCTTAATGCATCTATAGAAGCAGCAAGAGCAGGGGAACATGGAAGGGGATTTGCTGTAGTGGCAAGTGAAGTACGTAATCTTGCAGCACAGTCAGCAAAATCATCAAAAGAAATAACTGATACTATAGCACAGGTTCAGACTTCAGTTAGTGAGACAGTTGATGCCATGACAAATGTATATGACAATGCAGTTGCCCAAAAACATAAGGCAGATTCTGTAGGACAGGTGCTTCATAAAGTTGTTGATGCAGCATATGCAGCCAATGAGGTTGCAAGAAATATTGAAAATGAAATTGCATATCAAAGAGAAATAACAGATGAGG
>OHNP01000908.1_pt1 | contig 11860 bp, 11 predicted proteins | sample 1569531 | NCBI WGS metagenome assembly OHNP01 (sample SAMEA3879587, study PRJEB24766) | human gut metagenome | biome: human-associated habitat; feature: feces | place: USA | collected 1985/1987
AAAAGTATCTCGGTTATCCGTATGTGTGGGGCGGCTCCAATCCCGACACGTCCTTTGACTGCTCCGGCTTCGTCAGCTATGTTCTCACAAACAGCGGTCTTGTGAATACCGGACGATTGGGCGCACAGGGGCTTTACAATGTCTGTGCGCCGGTCTCAAAGGCGAATGCACAGCCCGGTGATCTTATCTTTTTCGTCGGGACGTATGACACCCCCGGCGTGTCCCACGTCGGCATCTACGTCGGTGATGGCGTCATGATTCACTGCGGCGATCCCATTCAGTACACATCTATCAACTCTTCCTATTGGCAGCAGCATTTCTACGCCTTCGGAAGACCCGCCTATTAAAAGAAAGGAGTTTTGCATGAATCCCAAGTATCAGAAAGTCCTCTCCGACATTGAGAAGGCTGAAAAGAAGAAGTCCGAAATCGAAGGTCAGCTCAAGGAGCTGTACGACAAGAAGACAGAGCTGGAAAACCTTGAAATCATCAATACCGTGCGCTCTATGGTGATGGACAAGGATCAGATCATGGCGTTCCTGTCTTCCATGAAGGGCGGCACCAAGCCCGCTGAAAATACGGAGGTAATCGACAATGCGTAAGAAGTTTCGTTTTCTGACCGTCCTTGCGGTCTGCGTCATGGTTCTGTCCTGCTTCTCGGTGACGGCGTTTGCCTACGCCGATGATACCGAGCAGAACCTTCCCGTTACGGAGGCAACCCAGCCGGAACAGCAGCCCGAGACTACTCCCGCGTCGGAAAAGCCGAAGGGTGAGCCGATTGACGATGAGGGCAACGCCTACACCCGCGACTTGCTCTATGATAAGGCAACCAACAAGCAGTTCATCACAGTCCAGACGAAGATCGGCAACACCTTCTTCATTGTCATCGACTACGATGCGCCCATCAACGAGGATGAGGAACAGTATCAGACGTACTTCCTGAACATGGTCGATGAAAGCGATCTGCTTGCGCTGCTGGATGAAGATACTGCGGCTGCGCTGACCACCTGTAACTGCAAAGAAAAATGTGCTGCCGGTCAGGTCAACACCGACTGCCCGGTCTGCAAGACCAACATGAGCGAATGCACCGGCACAGCCCCCGTTACACCTGAGCCGGATAAGGATGCAGAAACCGATGCTCCCGCCCCTAAACCCGAAAAGAAATCCAACATCGGCATGATCCTCGTCATCTTTGCCCTTGCCGGTGCTGCGGGTGCAGCTTATTACTACATCAAGTTCGTCAAGGGCAGAAAGCTCAAGGATGAGGATATGGACTTCTTTGATGATGAAGGCTACGAGGAAGAGCCGTACATCAACGAGGATGAAGAGCCGCAGATTGCGGAGGATGCTGAAACGGATGGTGATGAAGATTGATCTTAGTCATTGCTGAAAAGCCCAGCGTTGCCCAGTCCATCGCAAAGGTTCTGGGCGCAACGTCCCGCAAGGACGGCTACATGGAGGGCGGCAATTACATCGTTTCGTGGTGCTTCGGTCATCTGGTGGAGCTGGCAGACGCCAGCTCCTACGATGAGCGGTATGCCAAGTGGCGGTATGACGATCTGCCCATTGTCCCGGAAAACTGGATGTTTGAGGTCACGAAGGACAAAGCGCAGCAGTTCAAGGTGATGTCCGCTCTCATGAAGGACAAGCGCGTCACCGAGCTGGTCTGCGCAACCGATGCAGGACGCGAGGGTGAGCTGATCTTCCGGCTGGTCTACAACAAAGCCGGATGCACCAAGCCCTTCAAGCGTCTGTGGATCAGCTCGTTGGAGGACTCCGCCATCCGCGAAGGCTTCCAGCATCTCCGGGACGGCAAGGAATATGACCGTCTCTATGAAGCGGCACTCTGCCGCTCGAAGGCAGACTGGATTGTCGGTATCAACGGCACCCGCCTTTTCACCACGCTCTATCACAAGAAGCTGGTGGTCGGGCGCGTCCAGACGCCGACCCTTGCAATGCTGGTGGAGCGTGACGGGAAAATCTCCACGTTCCAGAAGGAGAAGTATTTCAACGTCCACGTCGGCAAGGGCGATCTGACCGCCGATCTGGAAAAGGTCAAAACCGAAGAGGAAGCAAAAAGAATTGCGGCGGCTTGCGAGAAAAAGCAAGCCGTCGTTTCTTCTCTCAAGCGGGAGACGAAAACCGTCAATCCTCCGAAACTCTACGATCTGACCACCTTGCAGCGCGAGGCGAACCGATACTACGGCTTCACCGCCCAGCAGACGCTCGATCTCGTTCAAACGCTCTACGAAAAAAAGCTCCTGACCTATCCGCGCACGGACAGTCAGTTCATCACGGATGATATGGAGGACACTGCCCGTCAGGTCATTTCCATCGTCTGCCGCCAGCTTCCGCTTTTCTCCGACGTTTCGGTTACTCCGGACATTGCCCGCGTAACCGACAACAGCAAGGTCACAGATCACCACGCTATTCTCCCGACCGTCCAGCTCGAAAAGCAGGATGTTTCGGCGCTCCCTCAGTCGGAGCAGAAAATCCTCAATCTTGTCGGGATGCGCCTTCTGTGTGCGACCGGCGAGAAGCACACCTACGCAGAAACGCAGATCTCGCTCTCCTGCGAGGGCTACGAGTTCAAAACCAAGGGGAAGACCGTCGTTCAAAACGGATGGAAAGCCATTGAAGAGCTGTTCAAGGCTTCCCTCAAGACGAAGGAAAAGGACGATCCCATGAAGTCCCTGCCCGAAGTCCATGAGGGCGATGTTCTGGATAATGTGTCCGCCAGCGTTACGGAACACTTCACGACGCCTCCGAAGCAGTACACGGAAGACACGCTCCTGTCTGCAATGGAGACTGCCGGAAACGATCAGTTCGACGATGACACCGAGAAGAAAGGACTCGGCACACCTGCAACCCGCGCCGGTATCATTGAAAAGCTGGTGAAATCCGGCTTTGCAGAGCGCAAAGGCAAATCCCTCATTCCCACGAAGGACGGCTGCAACCTTGTCTGTGTTCTGCCGGAACAGATCACGTCTCCCGCAATGACGGCGGAATGGGAAAACACGCTCATGGAGATTGAACGCGGCAAGGCAGATGCGGACGCCTTCCTCAGCGGCATTGTCCGGATGACCGGGGATCTCGTGAAAGCCTATCCGTTCCTCTCCGATGCCGAAGCCCAGCGTTTCGGCACGGGCAAGGAGGAAATCGGCAAATGTCCCCGCTGCGGCTCTCCGGTCTACGTCGGCAAGGGCAATTTCTACTGCTCGAACAAGGAATGCTCCTTCTGCCTGTGGGAAGACAACAAGTTCTTTTCCAGCAAGAAAAAGAAGCTGACCAAGAAGATTGCAAAGGAGCTGCTGGACAAGGGCTGGTGCCGCGTGACCGGGCTTTACACGCCGAAGAAGCCTCAGCTCTACGATGCGGTGATCCGGCTGGATGACAGCGGCGGCAAATACGTCAGCTTCAAGATGGAGTTTGATCGATGACCCGCCCAAAGTATGTTGCTTCATGCAGCGGAGGCAAAGACAGCGTAGCGACGCTCCTGCTGGCTGCACAGCACAATGAGCCGCTGGACGAGGCGGTTTTCAGCGAGGTCATGTTCGACAAAGACACAAGCGGCGAAGTCCCGGAACACCGGGACTTCATTTATGACCGACTCAAGCCCTTCTGCGAAAAGGAGCTGGGCATCAAGTTCACCATTCTCCACGCGGACAAGACCTACGATGAGGTGTTCCATCATGTCATCACCCGCGGACCGCACAAGGGCGAGGTTCGCGGTTTTGCATGGGCTGGTATGTGTGCAGTCAATCGTGACTGCAAAATCCCGCCAGTCCGCAAGTACAATGCCGCACTCTCGCCGGACACTGTGAGCTATGTCGGCATTGCGGAGGATGAGCCAAAACGCCTTGCTCGTCTGGATGGAATAACGAAGGTCAGTCTGCTTGCCAAATACGGTATGACCGAGGCGGACGCCTACAAGCTCTGTCAGGAACACGGGCTGCTTTCCCCAATCTACGCTCACTGCCGAAGAAACGGCTGCTGGTTCTGTCCCAACGCCAGTGACTCGGAGCTGCTGCACATGGTCACAAAGCACCCGGATATGTTTGACCGGCTGATTGAATGGGAGAACGAGGATAACATCTTCCATCGTCGGATGACGCGCAGAGAAACCCCGTCTGAGGTAAAGGCTCGTTTACTGAGCAAATCCCAGACGGGGTTTTCTTCGCCCAAAAGCAAATAAGAAATGGAGGTTTGAGATGGCTGAAAACAAAAATGCACAGCAAGTCCGCGAAATCACGGACAAGCTGGAACAGGGCATCAAGGAGCTTTTTGAATCCGAGCGGTTCAAGGAATATCTCCGCACGATGTCCAAGTTCTACAACTATTCCTTCAACAACACGCTGCTCATTGCGATGCAGAAGCCGGAGGCAACCTATGTTGCCGGTTATACCTCGTGGCAGCGCAACTTTGACCGTCAGGTCATGAAGGGCGAAAAGGGCATCAAGATTCTTGCACCCGCGCCGTATAAGGCGCAGGAAGAGCGTGAGAAGCTTGATCCTCTGACGCAGAAGCCGGTGATCGGCGCAGATGGGAAGGCTGTCACGGAAACGGTTGAGGTCCTGCGTCCTGCCTTCAAGGTGGTAAGTGTCTTTGATGTTTCCCAGACGGACGGCAAGGAGCTTCCGGACATTATCGTCGATGAGCTGAAAGGCACCGTCGAAAACTACGAGGCGTTCTTCGACGCACTCAGGCAGGAATCTCCCGTCCCTATTTCCTTTGAGGACATTCCGGGCGGTGCAAAGGGATTCTTCTCGCCGGTTGAAAGCCGCATTGCCATTCAGGAGGGCATGAGCGAAATCCAGACGGTCAAAACCGCCATTCACGAGATCGCCCACGCAAAGCTCCACGCCGTCAAGCCGGATGAGAAAGCCGCGCCAGAAGATAAGAAGGATCGGCACACCAAGGAGGTTGAAGCGGAAAGCGTTGCCTACACCGTCTGCCAACGGTACGGCATTGAAACCTCGGACTACTCCTTCGGTTACATCGCCGGTTGGTCATCCGGCAAGGAAACCAAGGAACTGAAAAGCTCTCTGGACACCATCCGCAAGACGGCGGCTGAGATGATCGAGGGCATTGACGCCAAGCTCAAGGTGCTGCTGGCAGAGAAAGCACAGTCCGCAGAGATGGAAGTCGAAGCTCCCGTAAAGGAAGCTGTTCCGGAGGAAAAGCCGGAAGTCCCCATTTACCGCGAGACAGCGAATTACGCCTATGAAGCCGATGAGCTGGAGTCATATCGTGCTTCTCTCGCCGCAAACGTGGAATGCCGCAAAGCGATTGAAGCGGCGATCAGCTCCAACTACGGAGATAACCGGCTGGATGCGGATGCTGCCGTAAAAAGCGTCCTTGAGCAATTCTCTCCGGAGCGTGTCCGATATGTCCTCGCAAACACCATTCAGCAGAAAGACTTTGACGGGCGCATTCCCCAGCCCCTCAAGGAATGGGCGAAGACCGTTGATATCTGCCCCGAAAACGCCTCTCGCTTCCTTGTGGATAAACCCAATCCCGGACTGACGGCACTTTTCGTGGATGCGTTCCGTCAGCAGACCGAACCCCAGAAGGAAGTCACTTCTGAGAAAACAGAGGAAAGAGACCCGGAGGTCGTTGCATGGGAGAACGATGAGATTACCTCTATTGAGGTAAAAACCGTGGAGGTCAAGTCTCCCTTTGCTCCCTTGCCGGAGGAAGCAGCGAAAGCACCGAAGGCACACCGCCTGACTGCCGAAGAGAAGGAGATCAAAGCCGCCGTCATGGACACGCTCAAGGGGCAGATTGCCTATAACAACGACGGAATGCGGGCTTCCTACCGCGCCTCTAACCACTCCTTCAATCTGCTGGCACGGAACGGCGTCAGGATTGAGGGCAACACGGTCACGCAGAATGGTGAGCCGCTGTTCAAAATCCATCGCCGTCATGCGGCGCGGAAAACACAGGGCTGTTACCGTGAGCTGATGCCGACGCTGGAATACGTCAAGCAGGAGCAGAAGCAGGAAAAGCCCTCCATCCGCGATCAGCTCAGGACTGCCGCAAAACAGCAGCCGGAGAAGAAGTCTCCGGTCAAATCCAAAACGCACGACATGGAGTTGTGAGAAAGGAGACGCATGAAGAAATACACAGACGTTGACATCGTTGCGGAGCTGCAGAAGCTCGTGGACAGTCATGTAGACAGCTACAAGGAAGACTTCGACATCGACAAGCGTATCATCCGCCGCGCTGCCGAAAGCCGGAATCCCGAAGACAAAACGCTGATGTGGTTCTGCCGTCCGCATGGAACGCACTGTCTCAACGAAAATCAGGTCTTTATTCAGGGGACGCGGGATCACAACACCTTCCGCTTTTATGCGGAACAGACCTACGACGAGTGCGTTGCCCGCGTCATTGTCCCGAAATCCGTCAAGCGCGGCAAGGTCTTCGGAGATGTCTTTGAGATCAACTACCGGGAACAGGCGGCAAATGTGGCGCAGAACTCGGTTGCGCCGGATCATGACCGGCTGACCTTCGCAGACGGCTTTGTGCTGGAAGCCCCCTGCCGCAGCAGCTTCGATGCAGCAATGGCTCTGGTCGGTGAGCATGGCGGCGTCAAAACCCACCAGACGCTCCCGAAGGACGCGGATGCTCTGGCGGAAGTGCTGTCCAAGCAGAAAAGCCGCCGTGACAGACTGCCGGAGGCAGAAAGGACAGAGGCGCTTTCGCCTCTGCCCGTTGCAGAACTCCGCAAGTACGAGGCAGTCAAAAAGGCGCATCCCGACGCGCTGGTTTGCTTTGCCCAGAACGGCTATTTTGAGCTGTACGGCAAGGACGCGGAAAAAGCCGCGCCCTTGCTCGGCACGAAGATCCTTGAGAAGAAGGTGCGCGGCAAGCCCTCCATGCCGGTGACTGGCTTCCGTGAAACTGCATGGGTAGCTGCATCAAAGAAGCTCTGGCAGTCCGGAGCGGATGTCTTTCTCAGCAAGGACGGCGAGACCTTCAAGGAACTCAAAGCCGCAGATTACATTCCTGTCGGCGCGACGCTGAATGTGGACGGCATCAAGTGCAGAATTGACGCGGTTAATTTTGCCGCTGATGAAGTCCGGCTGACCAACATCGAGGACAAGAACCGCCCCATCCGCTTTTCGGAAAGCATCCAGTATGTCCGCTCGTATGTGGAGGATGCCGGTATTGCCGTCTATGAAACCGTTCCGAAGAAGTCCGCTGCCCGTGAATCCATCCGCGACAAGCTGAAATCCGCGCAGAAAGCCCCGCCGCCTCACACGCCGAAGCCGCAGAAAAACAAAGGAAAGGATATGGAACTCTGATATGAAGAACTTTACCGTGGAAGAAATCAACCTGATGTGCTGCTTCAACACGTCCAGCCGGAAGCGGCTGATCGACGATATGAAGAGCGTCACCCTGAACGACATGGACGGCGAGATCGCAGAGCTGATGTATAAGACCGTCCGGAAGCTCGAAGCCATGACCGACGCGGAGTTTGAGGAACTGTATATCATGCCGGACGGCATGGTGGATGACTGAAAGGAGGATGCCTATGCCCGTATTAGACGGTGATTTTGAAGCCTTCGTCACGAACCTTGGCAAGTACAACGAGGGTATGCTGGTCGGTGAGTGGGTGAAGTTCCCGACAACCGAAGAAGAGATGCAGAAGGTCTTTGAGCGCATCGGAATCGGTCAGCAGGATGAGTTCGGTCAGCCCTACGAAGAGTGGTTTATCACCGACTACGAATGCCCGATCTATGGCGTTCAGAAGATGCTTGGCGAGTACGAGAGCCTTGATAAGCTCAACTACCTTGCCGCTTTGATTGACGAGCTTTCCCTGAGCGATCAGGAAAAGCTCGTTGCCATTATGGAGGCTGGCTGCGATGAGGTCAGCGACATCGACGATCTCATCAACCTGACGTTCAATCTGGACTGCTACGACATCATGCCCGGTATCAACGACGAATCCGATCTCGGCTATTATTACGCACACGAAGCCGGTATCTACTCTGAAAAGGATCTCGGACCTCTGGCAAATTACATCGACTATGAACGCTATGGGCGCGACATTGCGATGGATGAGCAGGGACGCTTCACCGACGAGGGCTATGTCCGTGTTGCAAGCGAACGCTGGGACAGGCAGTTTGACGGTGAGCTTGATGATATTCCCGACGAATACCGGATTACCGGCTCAGGAGAAGCCGCCGAGCATGACAGCACCATCGCTGTTCTTATCGTCGAGCCGGGAAAGGAGCCTTATGTGAAGGAGATTGACTCCGGTCTGGAGTCCTTGCAGCATGAGGTCGGCGGCTGCATCGAGGCGATTTACCCCTACGAAGACCCGGTTGCCTTAGTCTGTAATGAGGAAGGCAAGCTGGAAGGTCTGCCCCTGAACCGCGCTCTGCGGGATGAGGACGGTGACATCTACGACGTTGTTGCCGGAACATTCATGGTAGTCGGCTTGACGGATGACAGCTTCGGCTCTCTGACCGTAGAGCAGATGCAGAAGTTCTCCGACCTCTTCAAAGTTCCGGAGCAGTTTGTTAAGTTGGGCGATAAGATTGTTGCGATCCCCATGATCTCGAAGGAACAGCAGAAGCAGGAGAGCGTTGAGCAGAAGGACTTTGAGATGAATGCCGACACCTCCGGTCTGACGGTTGCCGGTCACATCGGGACATGGCACACCATTGACCAGCACGAAGTCGGCGGTCACAGCTTTTATCTGATGGAGCATGACACCTACGGCGATGAAGCGGCTTGCATCATCGTCGATGAGCGCGGCAAGCTCGTCCTTGATGATGTCTACAACGGCTTTGACGATGACACGCTCCGCCTTCTTGACCTTGAGGTCAAGGAAGTGCCGGAAATGCCCGATCCCACGCTCTCCGTTCAGGATATGAAGGACTACGGCTACGCATGGGCTGGCGTTCTTCCCGCCGGTCAGGAGGCGGCTGAGAAGGCTTTGGAGAAGGGCTGCGAGGTTTACCGTCTTTATTCCGATAACACAGAGGGCTTGTGCGTGGATGCCAAGGAGATTGCCGATCATGCGGCAAAGGGCGGAATGCTCGGTATCAGCAAGGAAAGCTGGATGGCAGCTCTTGAGAAGGAAAACTACCTCAAGGCAGCGGAGATGTCGATGGAGGATGACTACGGCATGATTGACGGGATCATCAACAACGGTCCGAAGGAGGACAAGACCGCAGAGGTCAAAGCCCCCGAAAGGGGCGAGAAGTCTTCCATCATGGACAGGCTCAAGTCTGCAAAGGCTGAAAAGCAGAAGGACTGCTGCCCTCCCAAAAAGCACAAAGGAGAGATTGAGCTGTGAGCAGAAGTCAGAAATGGCGGCAGGAGTGGTCGTTCTTCATCGGGGACAGCGGACGCCGGAAGTATAACCGCTTCTGCGTCCGCTGCGTCCATAGCTGCAAGCAGAGCTTCCGTGCGGATCTCATCGCCTGTCCGCACTTCTCCCGCAAGGCATCGCGGTGTAGACAGTTAGGGGTCGAAAAAGCCTGTGATTGCAAGCCTCAGAGCGACGAGGAATGACCGCCCAGTGTGATTATATTCCCCGCACAGTTCCAGCAATAGAGCGAGAATAAGTGTCGATTTCGGCACTTGTTTGAATGCCCGGAAAACGAACCAAAAGCCTCTGTCGATGCCCGTTTTGGGTGTCGGCAGAGGCTCTTTTTTTGTATCTTGTATGCAAATTCGCACGATATTCGCTCGCTAATCCATAGTGTCACTGTTAGCGTTTCTGTATTACTGTGCCTCTAATCCATATAATTATCATAAGCGTTATAGAAAAGGTGTAGGTACGCGCTATGATTGACAAACGAATAGGTAAACGAGTAAAACAATGCCGGGAACGCCTCGGAATCTCGCAAGAAGAGCTTGCGGAAAAGACCGGGCTGACTGCAAATTATATTTCTACGGTTGAACGTGGTATGTCGTTTCCTCGCTGTGAGAAATTGATCATTCTTCTCAATGGGCTTGAGGTTTCGGCAGACGCGATTTTCTGTGACGTCCTGGAGCATTCGACAAGCTATAAATCGTCTGAACTCTCGGAGAAACTTGCTTCGTTGTCTCCGCAAGCGCAGAAGCGCATTTTGCAGATGGTTGAGCTGATGATTCAGCAGGAAACCTCGGATAATGGCTAAGTTCGCCAAGGACTGCGTGTTTTTTCACGCAGTCTTATTTTTTTGCCATTTTTCGACCGATTTCTGCATATCTCCATGTTATACTATGCATTAGAGACATAGATACAATCTTTAATACACAGAAGGAGATGGGGAACAAACATGAAAACTTGCGCCTTTACCGGACATCGCCCGCAGCACCTCCCGTTCGGAATGAATGAGAATGACGAACGCTGTGCCGACCTCAAGGAGGCACTGAAAGGGCAAATCATCAATCTCATCGAAAATGAAGGCGTCACGCACTTTATATCCGGAATGGCAATCGGTGTAGATATGTATGCCGCTGAGATCGTTCTGGGACTGAAAGCGTCCTATCCGGGAATTACGCTCGAAAGCGCCATCCCATGTGAAAGTCAAGCCGCAAAGTGGTTGGAAGCTCTGAGAGATCGGTATTTCGACATTGCGTCCAAGTGTGATAAGGAAACACTGATTCAAACCCATTACTCGCCCGACTGCATGGACAAGCGCAACCGTTATATGGTTGATCATGCGGATGTCCTGATCGCGGTTTGGGATGGAAGCCCCAGCGGAACCGGAAAGACGGTCAGATATGCTCATCAGCAGGGTAAATCTGTTACGATCATTGACCCGGTTTCCCTTGATGTCACACAAGAATAAGGCAAATAATATCCCCTCTGAATCAAGCATTGTGAAAACCGTAAATTTACTTACGATAGTGAACACACATTGCACTGAACAGTGATTATTGGAAGCGTGTACGGTGTGTGCTGTCCCGTGAACTTTTCCATGGAATGCACTGAGTTTTCACGGCTTCGCAAAATGGAAAGCGCCACCCTACGAACAGTCCCTCGTCGGGAGAAAATTAAATCGCTGGAAACGGAAATGCCCCGGCACTGTGCATCTGGCACAGCGCCGGGGCATTTTTTCCATCACAGGAGGTCATTCAGAAGATTCATGCACTTAACCTTCTGTTGGAGATTTGCACTCCCGTACACATTCAGGGTAAAAGATACGTTCTTATGTCCGAGGATTTCAGAAAGAGACTTTATATCAAACTCCGGTATCTCGATTGCTCTAACTGCGAATGTATGCCGGATCTCATGAAACTTCACTTTCTCCAATCCGTTCCTCTTCAAGAAACGTGTGAAAAATTGCCGATATGTTCTCGGCTCGGTTGGCTTTGTCTTGCCCGTGAGGAAATAGTGATTCGGGTTTTCCGTGTAAAACTTCTTGATGATGTTCATGAGAAGGGACGGAACAGGAATCGTTCGAGCGGAGGTCTTCGTTTTCGGCGGTCCTATATGAAGATACGATTCTCCCTTTTTCTTGTCATAGATACGCTGAACCGTTTTGTTGATGCTGATGGTCTTGTCCGTCAGCGAAATATCCCTCATCTGCAATCCGCACAGCTCTCCTATCCGGACTCCGGTAAACAATGCAATCAGAATCCCCGCTGTCTTCCGGTTCAAGTCCATGTAGATACACTGGATTAGAGCTTGCTCTTGATCTTTTGAGAGAGAAACTACTTTCTTGATACCAAGCTCTTTTGGGTATTCGATTAGGTCCCAGTTCAGGAGTGGAATAGCCCGTTCCTTGTAGGCATACTCCATTGACAACCGGAGAACGAGGATAACATCCCTTATCGTCTTCACGGTAAGCCCTCCGGTCTTATCCAAGCGTCCAGCATTGTAGAGATACGAAATGTAGCTCTGGATATCCGCTT
>OHNP01000917.1_pt1 | contig 11661 bp, 9 predicted proteins | sample 1569531 | NCBI WGS metagenome assembly OHNP01 (sample SAMEA3879587, study PRJEB24766) | human gut metagenome | biome: human-associated habitat; feature: feces | place: USA | collected 1985/1987
ATAGCCTTTATATTATATAAGGATTAGCTTTTAGTGGCCTTTAGGATTAAGGGCCCAAGGCCTAATGAAGGCCCAGAATATTTATTTGCATATATTATATATTATTCTTATATTTGCATAAAGAAAGATAAATAATAAACCCCAAAACATTTAAGGCCATGCTTAATCCTAAAGACTTCACCACTGCCCTGGAAATCATTTCCAAACACCATTCCACCGAATTGGCCATTAATACCCCTAAGGATAACTTCGTAAGATATATGGGTCAATCGGAATTCAGGTTGCATATTAAGAAATGTGTACCCTCGGTAGTTAATAATTTGATTCAGGCAGGTTATATCCTGAATATGGGTCCGGAAGGTTTGGAGGTCGATAAAATCTAGCCTTAGCTAAGGCCTCCAATTATTATCTGCTCATATTATATAAATATATTATATTTGTAATGCTGCAGTATAACAAATTAAATAGATAAAATTATGAATTACTCCGTAAACTCTTTTAAGGTTTGTATTTATAAGGTTAATCCCGATAGTTGGATTATCAGGGCCTTGGAAAATAACGGATATAACCTCGATAACTGTCTCGAATTGGATTACCCGGCGGGGTTTATTGCAATCGAGGTATATAGGGATGATTTCGATTGGGTATGCGAACTCTTGGATTATACTGAGAACCCAGATAACACCAGGGAACAGCTGCTCGGGTTTTATAACTATGCTCGGACAGAGTATAAGGACCTGGAAGGTTATCCGGAATATATTTAGGGTAGGTGGGGGTTGGCCCACCTATTTGCTTTCATTTCTCTTTTCTGTTAGGCCTGCCAACCCAGGCCTTTTTTATTTATGGGCTTATAAGGCCTTTATGGATTCAACCTGGGTACCCTCTGGTGCCTTATAGTGGCCATAAACTTTAGGCCCACTTGAAGGCCCTAATATTTAATTTGTGCAAATTAAATATTTGTTGTATATTTGTAATACAAAAAAGAAATAACTAATTTTTAATCTTTACAATTATGAAAGCAAATCAAATTAAAAATCAAATTGAGAACCAACTGCAAAACCAACTTGCAACCTTCTCCATGCTCAACTCTGCACTCCCTGCAATCTCCCAAATTGCTCAAACCCTCACCGACCTTCTCCCTCAACCCGAGGAACTCTATCTCTATCACTCTCACAATTGGACTCTCGATTCTGCCCACGGTGCCGAAATCACCTCCCTTATCCTGGATACCTCCTACCAGGAATCCGACCGGGACTTCGAAACTCCTATAATCGAAAAACTCAACTTCGAACTTAATTCGGACCTGGGCTCTATCCGAATAACCTCATCAAATATCGCCGACGGGCTTATTCTCCTAAATATATCCTACCTGGAATAAACCCAGGTTAAACCTAAACTTAGGCCTACCTTATAGGGGGCCTTTTAGGTATGTACATGGTTAAGGCCTTATATCGCTTTTAGTAGCTTGGCTTATAGGCCTTTTATATTATAGGCCATGCAGGCACCTCTTGGCACCAATCCCAACCCTGTATTCAAAATTTTCCTAAAGTGCAATGCAAAATAAAGTGTTCCCATTTGCAAGTAGGAGCATATCATAGAAACTTAGTACTTACGGAATATAAGTTTACTTAGTTATAAAATTATATAGTTCTAGATTCCCGAGGACTAAGGCCGAAAATGAAAAGGAACATTAAAGGCCTTAGCAAGGGAGTTAAGGTACCCACTGGCACCAGCTAAGGCCATATTTCAATCAGACCTTATACCAACAAACCCTCCTACCAACAATAACCTTATACTCAACCTACCATTAAACCAACCTACCATAACACCCTAATTCCTTAATAGGCAATATTTATTCTAATCCATTCTATTATAGGAAAATATAATCAAAATTTAGGTCTAAAATTTTGTAATTGAAAATATTTGTTGTATATTTGTAATACAGAAAAGAACTAATAAAAGTTAAACCAATTAAAAATTTTACTACTATGAAAGCAAATGAAATTTTAGCAATCGGCAACGAAATTTTTTCGACCAACGAAAGAAAAAGCATCTACAAAAAAGAAATCTTTGCAGAATGTAAAACCGACAAAGAAAAAAAGAATCTGCGAATGAAGTTGCGTAAAAAGTTAGATGCGTTCATAGCAGAATTTATTGCAAGCAATAAAAATATAGAAAAAAGGAAAGCACTAAAAAAAGCATGGCAAGAATATGCAAAGCAAGTATATATAAATGCAAATTGCATCGTCGATGCAAATGCAAATACAGAAAAAAAGGACACAATCAAAAATTTCTTACTTGCAATGAATGAAAAAGAAAGCAAGTAAATAAAATCGAATAGGGGACAAAATTTGTCCCCTATTTTTAATAAAATTTAATTTTGCGATAGGGCCACCGTGGCCCCCTTTTACTGCCAGATGTTTTTGAAGACCTCGTGATAAGACTCTTTAAGGTACCAAAACCCTTTTACTGCCAGCTCCCAAAGAAACCTCTCCTTAAGCTCTTCCTGAAAGGCACATGCCACATAACCACATCCCCCTCTCCCTACACAAAATGAAGAACCCTACCGAGGGCTCTTCATAAAATTTTTCCGGGATATTTTTTGGCTCCTATTATAAGGCTCATGATTTAGCCTTATATATCCCTATAAGTCTATCAAAAGCCTTAACCCTTACTTCACTATCCCACTTACTCCACCAAAATATTTCTAGAAGGGTCAACTTATGGTTTTGAACTTCCCTATAAGCCTTAGTAGTTTTATCCCCACCTAAGAACTCAAAGTTAAATTCAGGGATAAGTATAAAAGGCCATTCACGATTATACAATAGTTTACCATCAAGTATCTCTGACTCATGTCCCATATCCTGTAAGATACAAATCAAAGACTTCTCTAATTCTGAATCCCTTAATATAGCCAATTTGAATGACTTGCACATTCCACAATTAAGAATGGTATTCATATAAATCTCCTTGGCTTTGGTTATCCATTCCAGGATAATCTTATTCTTTTCTTTCTGTTCCATGATTAGGCATAGGGTTTAATTATAACTATTGTAAGAGTGACTACCAGAATGCAAATTATTCCGAATATGAATAACTCACCTATTATTTGTAATAATTTACTAGAATGTTTCTGCAACGAGCAAAGGACCCCACCCATTATTCCCAATGTAAGTGTGAATCCCATAAGGGAGAAAAGGATATGAAATAAAAGCTGATTATTCTGAAGCAATTAATGACCCTATTTACAAAGATGCGAAAGAAATTTGTGATGATGTGCTTTCAGCATTTGCAGATGGTGAGGTAGGAGAAATTTATCTTGCATATACAGTATTCAAAAATACAGTTGTGCATGAACCTCAGTTAATCAGACTGCTTCCTGTAGAGGCAGATGATGCCGCACATGAAACAGACGGAAGTGAAGCACTTATGACATATGAACCAAGCGAGGAAGAAGCACTTGATATGATTATTCCCAAGTATGTATGCAGCCTGGTTTATGGTGCACTTATTGAGTCTGTTGCAAGTGAAAATGGTGCCAGAATGCAGGCAATGGATAATGCAACAAGCAATGCAGAAGAGATGATTTCAACTCTGTCGCTTAAGTACAACAGAGCCCGTCAGGCATCTATTACGCAGGAGCTTACTGAAATTATTGCGGGCGCTAATGCTATCGAATAAAAATATGGAGGCTAGATTAAATGGCAGAGAAAAATATAGGTAAAATTACCCAGATTATCGGTGCCGTTTTGGATATAAAATTCCAGAATGAGATGTTGCCAGAGATTAACTCAGCGATTAACATTACAAGAAGTAATGGTGAGCGTCTGGTTGTCGAAGTTGCCCAGCATCTCGGTGATGATACAGTAAGATGTATTGCCATGGGACCGACAGATGGTCTTGTCAGAGGAATGGATGCAGAAGCTACAGGTGCTCCAATATCTGTTCCTGTTGGTGAGAACACATTGGGAAGAATGTTTAATGTACTCGGTGATCCGATTGATAACAAGCCGGTACCTGAGACAGAAGAATATATGCCGATTCACAGAAAGGCACCAGCATTTGAAGACCAGTCAACATCTACAGAGATGCTTGAAACAGGTATCAAGGTAGTTGACCTTCTTTGTCCTTATCAGAAGGGTGGTAAGATAGGTCTTTTCGGTGGTGCCGGTGTTGGTAAGACGGTACTTATTCAGGAACTTATCAGAAATATTGCTACAGAGCATGGTGGATACTCAGTATTCACAGGTGTTGGTGAGCGTACAAGAGAGGGTAATGACCTCTACTATGAAATGAAGGAATCAGGCGTTATCGAAAAGACAACAATGGTATTCGGTCAGATGAACGAACCACCTGGAGCAAGAATGAGAGTAGGTCTTACAGGACTTACAATGGCTGAGTACTTCAGAGATAAAGGTGGAAAGGATGTGCTTCTTTTCATTGATAATATTTTCAGATTTACACAGGCCGGTTCAGAAGTTTCAGCACTTCTTGGACGTATGCCTTCAGCCGTAGGTTACCAGCCTACACTTCAGACTGAAATGGGTGCATTACAGGAGAGAATCACATCTACAAAGAATGGTTCAATCACATCTGTTCAGGCTGTATATGTGCCGGCCGATGACTTAACTGACCCGGCACCTGCTACAACATTCGCACATCTTGATGCTACAACAGTTCTTTCCCGTTCTATTGTAGAGCTTGGTATTTATCCGGCTGTTGATCCGCTTGAATCAACATCAAGAATTCTTGACCCAAGAATTGTTGGTGAAGAACATTATCAGGTTGCACGTCAGGTACAGGAGATTTTACAGAAGTATAAGGAATTACAGGATATTATTGCAATTCTTGGTATGGATGAACTTTCAGAAGATGATAAGCTTGTTGTATCAAGAGCAAGAAAAGTTCAGCGTTTCCTTTCACAGCCATTCTTTGTGGCAGGCCAGTTTACAGGTCTTGAAGGAAGATATGTGCCTATTAGTGAGACAATTCAGGGCTTTAAAGAAATCATTGAAGGTAAATATGATGATATTCCTGAAGGATATTTCCTTAACTGCGGAAATATAGACGATGTTCTTGCTAAGGTTAATAAAGCCTGAAAGGAGCATATATGGCAGATAGATTTACGCTAATAGTCAACACACCTGACAGAGAATTTTATCGCGGTGATGCGACAATGCTTGAATTGACTACAAGTGAAGGCGATATTGGCATATATGCTGGACATATTCCGCTCACAGCTGTAATTGTTCCGGGCGTTATGACAATACACACTGATGAAGGCATTAAAAAAGCTGCTGTTCATGGTGGTATAATCGAAATTTTGCAGTCACAGGTAAATGTGCTTGCAGAAGTTGCCGAGTGGCCTGAAGAAATTGATGTAAACAGGGCTAACGAAGCAAGAATACGTGCTGAGAGAAGATTAAAGAGCAGCGATGCAGATGTAAATATTGTAAGAGCCGAAATGGCACTCAAGCGTTCACTTGCCAGAATTAATGCTGTAGATTAATAATACAGTTAATTTTATGAATAAACCTCCCGGGAGTGGTAATAATTCAATTATCACTTCAGGGAGGTTTTTATGTTAAAAGATATATTTTGTTATATAAAAATGAGTATAAGAGGAGAACTTGAAACGGATGGTGGTAAAAAGAAAATAAAATATCCTTTTCAGAAAATAGCAATAGTAATAGCACTTGCATTATGGACTATAACTGCAATCAACATATTATATTCAGAAAGTGCTTTAAGTGGTGAAGAAAGAATTATAAGTGCATTTGGAAGGCAGACATATTCAGATGTGTCATCATCAGTCAGTGCATATGGAAAATATGGTGATATCAGCATATCTGATAGTGCCAAAAAACTTATTTTAGAGAATATTGCAGAAAAAATCGGGATAAATCACTATATGATAAGTGATTTAGTGGATGAGGAGTATAATTCAGTTAAGACTTTGAGCCAGACATCTGTCAATGGTGATGTTATCCTGAAATTTATAACCCATGATGAGGATAAGCAGTATATTTATATCGGAATTACATTAAAAAATGGAATTGAATCAGCATTTACATACGAAAAAATTGTAAAGCAGATTTTAAAAGACCTTGAAATGACATCTGCTGTAAATGTCAATCTTAAAGGTGAAATAAATGGTGAACTTGATATTCAGGAAAAAAATGCACTTGCAGATTCACTGCTTGGAGAAGTGGGAGCAAAAATTGTTACGCAGAACAGAACAGATGATTTATATGTAATTTATGGTTATGATGATGAAATAGATGAGTATATTAATGTCGGAAGAGGGAAAGTCAATGTGTGTATTTCGGTAAATTATGATGAGATAGAAGATGTCACCTGTGTCTATTTTTCAACGCCAATGAATAATCAGGATTTTTAAATAAAAAAGTATAAAAACACAGATATAAAATATAGATATAAAAATTGTTTTATATTGCGGTTTTTTACTGAACGGATTACAATATAAAAGAGTATGTACATTGAAATGGAGATAAATACGCATATGAATTTACATGAATTATTTGATAAATGTCTGAATAAAAATTTAATTGATTTGACTATAAGCGGAAGAAAAGATAAATCGCAGGATGAGGTATCAAAAGTGAAGATTCGTCCTGTTATAATAAAAAACAACCTGTTATTTCAGGTATCTGAATACAAAGGGACAAAAGTTTACCATGACAATTACAGTGAAGCTGATGTCAGGAATTATATAGAAAAGATGATGACTGATAATTTTAAGCAGGCACAGTTTAAGATGACTGATGCAGATGCACAGGTTTTATCAGGAAAAAATTCAAATATGACAATTAAGTACAAAAAGAGCTGTGAAGTACGATGCCAGAAAGAATTGTCACATAACAGAAATAAAAAATATATTCTCGAGGAAGGCAAAAAGGTGGATTTTCTTGTAGACCTCGGAGTAATGACAAAAGAGGGTAAAATTGTTAATCAAAGATATGATAAATACCGCCAGATTAACAGATTTCTTGAGTTTATCGAGGATATACTGCCGGAACTTGACAGTACAAGAGAACAGACAATAATAGATTTCGGATGTGGAAAATCATATCTTACATTTGCAGTATATTATTATCTTAAAGTTTTAAAAGGCATGAATATAAGGATAATAGGTCTTGATTTAAAAGAAGATGTTATAAAAGAATGTAACAGGCTTGCAAAGAAATACGGATATGAAAAGCTTGAATTTCACGTAGGAGACATAGCTTCATTTAAAGATGTTGAACATGTTGACATGGTTATAACACTCCATGCATGTGATACAGCAACAGACTATGCACTTGGAAAAGCGGTAAAATGGGGTGCTAAGGTTATATTGTCAGTTCCATGCTGTCAGCATGAAGCAAATGGACAGATTAAATCAGAACTCTTATCTCCGGTATTCAAGTATGGAATTTTGAAAGAGAGGATGGCAGCAATATTTACAGATGCAATAAGAGCTGACATTCTTGAGGCAAACGGATACCAGACTCAGATTCTTGAGTTTATAGATATGGAACATACACCAAAAAATCTTCTGATAAGGGCTGTCTATACAGGAAAGAAGAACCGGGAAGCGGCAGAAAAGCTTAAAAAGATGGAGTCAGAGCTTAATCTTGACCTGACGCTTAACAAACTTTTATAAGAAAGGTGTAATTTATGAAAAATAAAAGTTTTTCAGGAAAATATATATTATATGTCATAATATTTATGGTTACTGCTATAGTGACATTTATATCAATGCATTATAAGACGGAGAGTGCCGCATCAGTTCTTATGTCAGAAGCAACACTTCCGGTTGTCATGGCAAAGACAGAAGCAGGAACACTTTATAATGCAATGCATGGATATACATGTGAAGTTGATTATTCAAGGCTTTCAACGGATCTTACACTGCTCCCGTCAGATAAAAAGCTTGCTATTGCAATTGATACATATGGTGAAAGTGTATCCTCAATATCATACAAAATCAGAGATTCAAGAGATATGTCGCTTATCGAGAGTACGAAAGTTGAAAACTTTGACAGTTCACCGTCAAGAGTGGAGACTGTGCTTAACATAAAGAATCTTATTTCAGATGAAGTTAAGTATATTCTTGAGATTACGCTTAATACGAAAAATCATGAAAATGTATATTACTATACTACCGTTGTGAGTGGAATGAGCGATGGTATTCAGGAAAAACTTGATTATGTAATAGAATTTAACAAAAATACTTATGATGCATCAAATGTTAATGAAATCAGTAAGTATCTTGAGACAACTGCATCTGCTGACAATTCAAATTATGGAAAGATTAATATTTATAACAGTCTTGACCAGGTAAGATGGGGGGATCTGCATCCGTTTATCGAAAGTAATATCATACCGTCGCTGTATGAGTCTGATGGTGATACTGCGGTTATTGCAATAGATTACACGGTTGGTGCCGGCAATGATAATGATTCATATGACACATACACAGTTCATGAATATTACAGAATAAGAAAAACGACAAGAGCAATGTATCTTCTTAATTTTGAGAGGGAATCAAATCAGGTATTCGACGGAAGGAATGATTTGCTTTCAAGTGGAAAAATCAACCTCGGAATACAGCCTGATTCTGATATAGAACTGATGGATGATGACAAGAATAATTACACATATTTTGAAAATGAGGGAAGTCTCTGGTGTTATGACAAGAGCAGCAATACATTTACAAAAGTATTTGCATTTGCTTCTGATGACACAGATAACATAAGAGAGCGTTATGAAAGACATAAAATTAAGATTCTTGATGTCACAGAAGATGGAAATGCACAATTTATTGTATATGGATATATGAACAGAGGTATACACGAAGGTGTAACAGGTGTTTCACTTTACAGTTATAATTATGTTTCAAATGAAACAGAAGAGCTTTTGTTTATTCCGGTAAATATGTCATATGAAGCTTTGTGTGAGACTGTCGGAGATGTGGCTTATGTTAGTGATGACAGATCATTTTATATAGTTTTAAATGATACAATGTATTCAATTTCGCTGGACAGCAGGGAAGTTATGACAGCTATTGATAAAATGTCTAAAGGCACATATAAAGTTTCAGGAAACGGACGGATAATAGCTTACAGTACAAATGGAGAACTTTATAATACTGACAGCATCAGGGTATTTAATATGGAGAGAGCCAATGATTATACAATAGATGCACCGCCCGGCGATAAGCTTATGGTTCTCGGATATGTTAATACAGATCTTATATATGGTATTGCACACAGCACTGATATTATAAATGATGAAAATGGTATTACTACATTTCCGATGTATAAAGTCTGCATAATGAATGAAGGTTATGAACTTATAAAAGAATATGAGCAGGATGGAGTATATGTAAGCAGTGCGAACGTTGACGGATTAAGAATTAATCTTGACAGAGTTGCTAAGAGTGATTCGGGTTATTCGGCTGTTTCAGTAGACCAGCTTATCAATAAAGATGAAAATAATACGAGTGAGCATGCATCATTTGATATAATATCTACTTCATTAAGAAAAGTAGAACAGGTTATTGTGCTTCCAAAAGGCGGTGGGAAGCCTGACTCGGTCATAACAAGAGCTGCAGGTTCTGTTGAGTATAAGGAAAACAGGACGATTGATATTAATGATATTCATATCGGTACATGTGAACGCTATAATGTTATAGGAAAAGGCAGATATTATAGCTCATATGACGATGCTGATAAAGCAATTATTGCGGCGGCAGGTAATTACGGTAATGTTTATGATGGAGAAAATAATATTATCTGGAAGAGATTTAAGACATCTTCATATATGATAAAAGGCTTTAGTTTATCGTCATCATATGGCAATTCATATGCGGCAGCTTCACATGCTGTTGAAAGCTTTATGGGAAGCGATAAGAATCTTACAAGGCTGACTTTGAAAGGTATTTCATTTGAAAATGCATTGTCATTTGTAAGTGATGGAAAACCTGTAATAGCAAAGACTGACGATGGTTATGTTGTAATAACAGCATATGATACATCAAATGTGACATATATTGATGCTTCAACAGGAAGTGAAGTAACACAGACACAGGCGAATGCGACAAAATTATTTACGCAGGCTGGCAATATTTATGTGACATATTATAAGAAATAAAGGTCAATATGTAAGTTACAGAGGTGCATATGGCAGCAAAAAAGAAGAAAAATAAGAAAAAGAAAATGGTTAAAAGAGTAATCCTTGGCATATTAGCAGTCCTTTTTATTGCAGGCGGCATTTATGCCGGCCCTAAGGCATTTGCAATATTACGCATGAGCAGGATTGCAAAGGCATTTGTTGATTCAAGCACAGCCAGTACATTTAAAGAGAGTAAGACGACGCTTGTATATGATACAAATGGGAACGAACTGTGCAAGATTAAAAGCAGCAAAGATATGTATTATGTCGGTTTCAGTGATATTCCGCTAACACTCGATAATGCATTTGTTGTAATGGAAGATAAAGATTTCTATAAACACAAAGGAATTGATATCAAAGCCATAATAAGAGCTGTAATAGCTAATACGGAGAATGACGAAATTGTCCAGGGAGCCAGTACTATAACACAGCAGCTTGCCAAGAATATATTTTTAAGTCAGGAAGTTACATGGCAGCGAAAAGTCAAAGAGATATTTGTTGCGACATATATAGAGAAGAAGTACTCGAAGAATGAAATTCTTGAGTTTTATCTTAACAATATCTATTTCGCTAATGGATATTATGGCGTTGGAGCTGCGGCTAGAGGATATTTTGACAAGGAGGTTAACGAACTTTCTCTTGCAGAACAGGTATTTATCGCGGCTATACCTAACAGCCCTACAAGATATAATCCGCTTACTAATTACGATAATACGATGACCAGAAGAAATCTTATACTTGAGAAGCTTCTTGAGAATAATAAGATAAGCCAGGAAGATTATGATACAGCAGTTAATACCCAGATAGTGCTTGCACAGCAGCCGGAGGTATCTAAGAATAATTCGGTGGAAACATATGCAAGACATTGTGCTATAGAGGGTATGATGCAGGCTAACGGATTCGTATTTAGAACGGATTTCAGCAGTGATGATGATTACAACCAGTATAAGGATCTATATGAACAGAGTTATACATTGTTCCAGCAGAAGCTTCTTTCGGGTGGATATAAGGTATATACAAGTATAGACATGGATTTACAGCAGAAACTCCAGGATGCAATAGATGACAATCTTAAAGGTTATACGGCCATGAAGGATGATGTCTATGAGATGCAGGCGGCAGCTACATGTATAGATAATGAAACTGGAAATGTAGTGGCTATTGTTGGGGCAAGAAGTCAGGAACTTGAAGGATATACATTAAACAGGGCATATCAGAGCTACAGACAGCCAGGAAGCTCCATTAAACCAATACTTGATTATGTTCCATATCTTGAGCGTGGCAATACACCTGATACAATTGTAAAAGATGAGTATATTGAGAATGGTCCTAAGAATGCTGATGGAACATATATGGGCAGTATTACATTAAGGACGGCAGTAAATCTGTCACGAAATACAGTTGCATGGAATGTACTTAAAGAAATTACTCCGAGAGTTGGAAGTTCATATCTGCTTAATCAGGGATTCCATAAGATATGGA
>OHNP01000920.1_pt1 | contig 11589 bp, 10 predicted proteins | sample 1569531 | NCBI WGS metagenome assembly OHNP01 (sample SAMEA3879587, study PRJEB24766) | human gut metagenome | biome: human-associated habitat; feature: feces | place: USA | collected 1985/1987
TCGATGCTCTGGAACGACGCTACGGACTGCGCCCTGCCGCCGAGGGTGACGCGAAGCAGACGTACGACACGCTGTCGAAACTCGACTATACGAAAAGCGACCTCAAACGACAAATCGCATCGCTCGTGCGCTCGACACTGCACCGTTACCGCTGCACCTCCTTCGGGGAGCTGCGGACGCTGCTCGAATATTTCAACGTCTCCATCGAAGAGTGCCGGGGTACGGCACACGGACACGAGTATGCCGGTATTCTCTACGGTGCGCTCGATGACGACGCCATGCCACAGGGTGTACCGATCAAGTCGAGCCGTATAGGACGCGACGTAGGACACCGGGCCCTCGAACGGTACTACGCCCGCAGCAGGGAGGCACTGCGGGACAGTGCGGCGCTCGACGGTACGCGTCAGACCGTCGTGCGGGTGCTGGGTGCTGCCCGTTCCCCGGAGGAGTTCTGCCGTCTGTTGGAAGCGGAAGGGATCACGGTCGTGCTGCGCCGCACCGACGCAGGACGTATCTACGGTACGACGTTCATCGATCACCGTGCGGGTGTCGCGGTCAACAGTTCGCGCCTGGGACGGGAGTTCGCGGCAAACGGTCTGGCGGCGCATTTCGACGCTGGCCAAGCCGAGCAACGGATGCAGGAGGCTGAGGAGGTCCAGGAACAGACGCAAGAGATCCCGCAGGGCGGGCAGCCGGAACGAAGGCGCGAATATCCCCCGGCGCAGGAGCGGGGAGATACCCGCAGAAGTACGGCCGTCGACGGCATGGGCCTGGAAGAGTTGTTCGATCTGCTCGCGGCCGGCCGACAGGAGGAGTACGAGGAGCCGATCCCGCGCGAGCGCCGGCGACGTAAGAAACGCCGTGCGAAGCGGTGAGGGATGGAGTCGTTCGCAAATATTCAGTAAATTCGGTAAGGCATCGCACAAAGATGAAAGGGGTATAAAAACGGAGAAAACGAATATTCCGCGAGGCTTTTTCTCCTATGGCGGATAGTTTCGCGCAGATCGAATAGCTATCTCTCGGAGCGCGGGCCTTTCCCGCGCTTTTTATTAACCCATTCAAAATTTTGTATTATGAAAGCTACCAAGATTATTTCGGAGTGCGAACTTTTCCGGCTGTTCTCGCTCTGCGGCGAAGCATTTTCGTCCGATGAAATTTCCACACGTCTGGAAACCGCCATCGAACATTTCGTGGAACGTATTTCCCGACTGTTAAGAAAACGACCCGTGATCGACCAGCTGCGCTTGTTGGCGCATTTGTGCGGTTATCTGGAACGTATGAAGTATCGATACGCCGAAGAGCCGATCAAAAAGGGATATTTCGAAACGATCATCGCACACGTAGAGATCGAACGACGAATCCTGCTGGTGCAGTTGCGTTATCCTGCTCTGGCGACTCGGCAGAGCAAGCATATCCGCTCGCCGTACTATTGGTCCGCAGAGTACACCCTGACCGACCTGATGGAGCTGATCTCGGCGCTCCATGCGTCGGGTGCGATCCGCAAGGCAGACGGTACGCCTGCCGAATTGAACAAGCTCGTCCGCACTTTCGAACTGCTGCTGAATGTTTCGTTCAAGAATCCCGACCGCTGCCGCAATGCCGCGCTTAATCGGAAAGTCAACGTGACCAAATTTCTGGATGCATTGAAACAGGCTCTCGTCGAACGAAGCCAACGATAGTGATACGCGGCGTGTGATTTTTTCGAATTACACGCCGTATAATATGAATTTTGCAAAACAACCGGCCTGGATGTGCCCGGAACGGACATACACACGAGCAGCCCGGAAGCGAAGGTATCTTCGTTGCAAAAACCGTATATCATGCAACAGGAAGATGACCTGAGAGGATTGGAAAAAGTCATGCAGCTCATGCGGGGCATAAGCGTTTTGTTCCTGCTGCTCCACTTCTATTGGTTCTGCTACGGATGGTTCGATATGCACGGCTGCACGCTCGGCGTATTGGACCGTCTGCTGCGGAACGTCCAGCGTACGACGGGGCTTTTCACTTACTTGTATCTGACCAAACTCTTCGCTGCGGGATTTCTGGCTCTGAGCTGCTGGGGTACGCGCAGCGTGCGCTCCGAGCGCATCACGCACCGGCAGATTCTTCTCGCAGCTGCGGCGGGCCTGCTGCTTTTCTTCTTCGGGGATCCGCTGCGGCACCTGCCGCCGCAATGGGCGGCACCGCTCTATGTCGCAGCTACAAGCATAGGCTTCCTCTTGCTGTTTCTGGCGGGTCTATGGCTCGGACGTCTGGTCAAGGAGCGGCTGCGCGAGGATCCGTTCAACGACGAAAACGAAAGTTTCATGCAGGAAACACGCCTGATCGAGAACGAATATTCGGTCAACCTCCGTTCGCGTTACTACTACGGCAAGACATGGCACGAAGGCTGGATCAATGCGGTGAACCCCTTTCGTGCGACAATAGTACTCGGCACGCCCGGTTCCGGCAAGTCCTACACCGTGGTGAACAGCTTCATCCGCCAGCAGATCGAGAAGGGCTTCGCCATGTACCTCTACGACTTCAAATTCGACGACTTGTCCTCGATCGCTTACAACCACCTTTTGAATCACCTGGACGCCTACGAAACCCGACCGAAATTCTGCATCATCAATTTCGACGATCCCCGTCGTTCGAACCGCTGCAATCCCATCGCTCCGGAGTTTATGACCGACATCTCGGACGCCTACGAATCGGCCTATACGATCATGCTCAACCTCAATAAGACGTGGATACAGAAGCAGGGCGACTTCTTCGTCGATTCTCCGATCATCCTGCTGGCTGCGATTATCTGGTACCTGAAAATCTACGAAGGAGGGAAGTACTGCACCTTTCCCCACGCCATCGAATTGTTGTGCAAACGCTACGAGGACATCTTCCCGATTCTGACGAGCTATCCGGAGCTGGAAAATTATTTGAGTCCCTTCATGGATGCGTGGCTCGGCGGGGCGCAGGATCAGTTGCAGGTGCGCCCGTAAGGGCATATAATAAATATAGCTTTGGCAGGCTATTAGGTACGTGTTCTTTGAAATTATTACCTATCACCAGCCGACTTATCCATTCAACGAAAGACGATGGGGAGTGTAGCATGTCGGAAAAGCCACGAGTGGACTAACTGTCAAGTCTTGACTGAGTGGCGAGGTGAAACGATAGATATGAGGATAAAGCCTATACTGGTTGAACGATAGTCTAAGCGGCTCGATGCTTAAGCCTTGACGGAAGACAGTTACAGACGTCAAGCCGTGGTACCCAACTTCTCCCTGTAGGTTGTTTGGGCAAAAGAACTTATCACGGAGCAACTACATACATAGTAAAGGACGAAAGTCGTATCCGACAATCTATCATGCCAATAGTTATTATATGTCTAAACGGGGATTGCCTAAGTGGGGCAACCCATATGGCAACAGAGCTTCCGTAGTAGTCCGAGCAAGGGAAAGCCTTGTACATGGCGAAGGGAAGCAGCCAATATCGTTTAATGTCAAATTTTGGAAAATGTGAGAGACATGAAAAGAAATCCAGAAAAGATATTAAACAGTCTAACACAACATAGTTCCGACTTGACTTACAAGTTTGAACGTTTGTATCGGTTACTGTTTAATGAGGAGATGTACTACATTGCCTATCAAAATATTTATGCGAAGCAGGGCAATATGACGAAAGGTGTCGATGGAAAAACCATCGACGGTTTCAGTATATCCCATATTGAACGGTTGATAGGTACGCTCAAAGATGAGACGTACCAGCCAAATCCCTCTCAACGGGTGTACATTCCCAAGAAAAACGGGAAAATGCGACCGCTGGGTATTCCGTCATTCATTGACAAACTTCTGCAAGAGGTTATAAAAATGATTTTGGAAGCAATCTACGAGGGCAGTTTTGAAAATTCTTCTCACGGTTTCAGACCACAGAGAAGTCCGCAGACTGCACTTTGGAGCATACAAAAGACATTCAATGGTACAAAATGGTTCATCGAGGGAGACATTAAAGGTTTCTTTGACAATATAGACCATGAAGTGCTGATAGCCATTCTTTCAGAACGTATTTCAGATATGCGTTTCTTACGCCTTATCCGAAAGTTTCTGAATGCCGGATATGTGGAAGATTGGGTATTTCATAAATCGTATAGTGGAACGCCACAAGGTGGGATAATAAGCCCTATTTTGGCAAATATCTATCTTGATAAGTTCGACAAGTACATCAAGGAATACATTGAAAAATTCAACAAAGGGAAAAGGCGCAAGGAAAATCCGATAGTAAAACGTTTCGGACAACGGAAAGCCAAGTTAGTAGCCAAACTGAAAAAATCAACGGATAAAACGGAACGGAAACGACTGTTGATGCAAATCAAGGAAATTGTCAGAGAACGTCTCAACTATCCAGCAAGTGATGAAATGGATGCAACGATGAAACGCTTGAAATATGTAAGATATGCGGATGATTTTCTCATTGGCGTTATCGGCAGTAAAGAGGATTGTATCGGTATCAAGGAGGACATAAAGCAATTTATGGCTGACAAACTGAAACTGGAACTATCCGATGAGAAAACGCTGATAACCAATGCGAGGAAACATGCCAAATTTCTTGGGTATGATGTATTCGTGCGCAAATCCAATGACACCCATAGGGATAAGAACGGACATCTGACAAGAAGTTTAGACCATAAAATAGTCCTGTATGTGACTACCGAAGTCATGCGGAAGAAGCTCCTTGAATATGATGCGCTGAAAATCATCGTGCAAAATGGTAAGGAGGTTTGGAAGCCCAAAGGTCGTACATATATGCGCTGCCTTGATGATTTGGAGATTATAAGCCAATATAATTCCGAAATCATGGGGTTCTATAACTTCTACTCGATAGCAAACAACAGTCCCGTCATTGACTCATTCTACAATATCATGGAATACAGTATGTATAAGACGTATGCCGCAAAGTACAGTACCTCGAAAAAGAAAATCATTGCGAAGTACAAGAAAAATGGGGTATTTGCCATACCGTACACCAACAAAAGAGGATATGAGTTCAAACGTGAGTTCTATGATAAAGGTTTTAAGCGAAAGGAACTACCCAATAGGTTTTTGGATGACAGACTGCCAAACACTATTGCCATAACTGGTGGCAGAAATGGTCTAATCAAGAGACTTCAAGCACGGGTATGTGAAAACTGCGGTGCTACGGATAACCTTGAAATGCACCATGTACGCAAATTGAAAGACCTTAAAGGCAAAAGTGATTGGGAAATTAAAATGATTTCACGCAAACGTAAAACATTAGCAGTATGTTCGGTATGTCATCACAAGATACATTCGGGAAAGTTAGACTGAATGAGAAGGTGGAGAGCCGTGTACGGGGAGACCTGTATGCACGGTTCGGAGGCGAGTGCTTGGAAACCTACCACTGTAAAAGGTGGCAAGGCGTCGGGTGCTTAGCCTATGGCCAGATCGCCTCGGCCAAAATCCCGCTCTCGCGCATGATCTCCCCGCAGCTCTACTGGGTGATGACGGGCAACGACTTTACGCTGGACATCAACAACCCCGAAGATCCGAAGATTCTGTGCGTGGGCAACAATCCCGACCGGCAGAACATCTACTCGGCAGCGCTGGGCCTCTATAATTCGCGTATCGTGCGGCTCATCAACAAGAAAGGAAAACTCAAGTCGTCGATCATCATCGACGAGCTGCCCACGATCTATTTCCGGGGGTTAGACAACCTGATCGCCACGGCCCGCTCGAACAAGGTGGCCGTATGCCTGAGCTTTCAGGACTTCTCGCAGCTCGAACGCGACTACGGCCAGGAGGAAGCCAAGGTCATCGAGAATACCGTGGGCAACATCTTCGCAGGTCAGGTTTTGGGAGATACGGCCAAGACGTTGAGCGAGCGCTTCGGCAGGATCGTGCAGCTGCGGACCTCCAACTCGCTGAGCAACGACAACCTCACCACCTCGACCAATACGCAGCTCGACAGCCTGATTCCCGCCTCGAAGATCTCCAACCTCTCGCAAGGTATGTTCGTGGGTGCCGTGGCGGACAACTTCGACGAACGCATCGAGCAGAAGATCTTCCACGCCGAGATCGTCATCGACAGGGAGAAGCTCGCCGGAGAGACGGCGTCGTACGTTCCGATCCCGGAAATATCCTCGTTCCGCGATGCCGACGGCGTGGATCGTATGGAGGAGATCATCCGACGCAATTATACGCAGATCAAGGAGGACGTCACGCAAATCATAAAACGGGAACTCAGACGCATCGCCGAAGATCCTGCACTGCGACATCTGTTGGCAAAGAAATAGCTAAAAATTACATTACCTTTTTGCCGTGATGAATTTTCGTATTCCCGATACGAATTGCCGGAAACTTTCAGAACGGTTATGCTCAATGTCGATGTAAGGAGCAATCATTTGTGCCGTTGCAATTTGCTGATAGTCGCCTACAATATCCTTAAGCCTTGTTTTGGGATTTTGGCAGGTATCTGGCAAACGAAACAGAGATTTTTTGAGATGTCTCGCAGGGTTGAATCTGGGAAACACGGCCTGAATAGCCTTCATATCCCCTAAATACCAAGCCTCCAACTCATGACAGACGATACGAACGAGAAACTTAATATTCGGTGCCTGGTTTGCCTTGCATAGCGCTACGAGTTCTTGTTTCAGTTGTCGGCAGTCATTACTGTCTTGATCCTGGATGATAATAAAACCGGTGGTCTGTTCTTTATGTTGGGCGAATCCTTTCAGTTTCTTGGGAATGGAACGTTTCAAATCCGATTTTCCCTCATGTGGACGGATGAAATAATTCTCATCCAACACCCAAGATGCCGGTAATATCCGAGGCAAAAGCACTTTCAACACTTCTGCCATCGACCTTTCTTCGACAAGAAATTCCAAACGGTCCATGCTTTCCTCGATTAGTACGGTCCGCTTCCTTTCAAATAACCTTCTCTCCAGAGCCATCCCAATTTATCGCCATTGGCATATAAGGCCTTGATGGTCGCATCTTCGGATGCTTTCCGAATGGTTGTGGCGCCATTGCTTTTCTGAAGCCAGAACAGTTCATCGGGTTGCAGGGCATTGACGAAGTCGGGCGAATGAGTCGAGATGAAAACCTGCCCGCCCTTGTCGGCGTATTCTCTGAATTCTTCCGCTAATTCGGGCAACAGTTCGGGATGCAGATAGTTCTCAGGTTCTTCCACGCACAACAGAGGATGTTTTACAGGGTCATTCAGCAATACCAAATAAGCGAACATTTTAATCGTACCATCGGATACGAAACGCGCGACAAAAGGATCTTGGAAAGAATTATCCTTGAATTTAAGAACAATACGACCATCCTGCGTCTCTTCCGCAATGACATTCTCGACACCTGGAACACGTTTTCTGAATTTCTCCAAAATGGTATTGAATACGTTCCGGTGATTTTCCCAGATATAGCGGGTGACTTGTGCCAGATTATTTCCGCTCGTAGAAAGATGTTCGCTGAAGCCGACATCTTCTACATTACGGGCTTCCTGTATCTGAAAATTCGACACATACCAATCGTCCAACAATCTGCGAAAAGAGCTGATTGCTTTGAATTTCTGAAATTGGCCCAATCCCTTTATCGCCAAGATGTCGGGAGAGTCGAGGGTTTGCTGTTCCCGACGGTCCTGAAAAGTGGATGATGAGGAAGAAGAATACTCATCTTCATTAATAATGGCCGTTCCCTCGCCCCGATGAAAATCAAGGAAACGATACGGACGTCCATATCCGCCGCGCCGATAACTCAGGATTTCAGTAGTGATAATAGGCAATCCATTCTCAAATCCGATTTCCAAGCGATAAGTAATTAGAGGCTGTGTTTCTCCTTCGATCTTATCGTTACGGAATTTTATTTCAAAAAGTATAGGCCCCTCTCCGTCACGCGAATATACTTCCCTGTAGCCGCCTCTTTTGTTAAGTGCGGTTTTTACGTTCGCCTTCAATGCATCGCTTAAAAAACCGAATACGTCGAAGAGCGTTGATTTCCCAGCACCGTTCGCCCCCAGGAAAACAGAGAAATTGGATAAATTTCGAATCTCTGTATTTCGATATACCTTATAGTTCTCAATTTTTATTTTCTCTATTTTCATACCGGCTTTGATTAAATAGGTTGTCAAATATACGAATTTAACTCGATGAACACAAAAATGACTTGATATATTTAGGTTGAATGCCCATATGCCCATTCGCGAATTTTATTCTAAAGTTTGAAATGACAATATAGTTAGCACAGCAAGGCACAAAAGTTACAGTTTTCACAAGAAGCATCGAAAAGCAGGTTTCAGATTTTCGTATCTTGTTTAGATTGGATCGTTTGAACGATTCTATTTGGAATCTCAGTTAAATTGTTGCGTTTTTTATTTTACGGGCTATTTTCGTCTTTCTTCACGCCCAGAACGGCCCTGACGTGCCATCCGTCGGGATCGTCTTCCGGGCCTCTATATTTGCCGCTGTCGAAGTACAAATCACACATTATTAACTAAAAGACAGTATTATGGCAACAGAAGAAAATGTAAATCCGACCGAGGGTCAGGAACAGGAAAACGACTACCGGGAAACGCTTCTCGTGCGCAATCCGGACAGCGGCCAGGTAGAGGCCGTTTCCAAGCTGGTGACCAAAGGGGATCGCCGAGAGGTGCATACCGTGCAGCCTCTTGCGAAGAACCGTCCGGCGTTCTATCCGTTCCGGAGCAGCAATGCCGTAGCGGCTTTCATCCGAGGTTTCAAATCCCAGAAGGACAATCCGATCCAGTTCCAGTTTTTGAAAGTGCCCGTCCTTTCCGTCGGCAAGATCGTTACATCGCTGGGCAAGCTCGTCAGCAATCCGAAGAGCGAGGAGGGCTGGGAAACGTATAACAAGTACGTCGTGAACACGGCCGAACTGGAACAGGTGAAATACGACAAGGTTGAGATTCCACGCGCGGAGTTGCAAGAATTGGGCATCGACTTCGATGCGCTGCCGCAGCGCACGCAGCGGAGCCTGATGCTGGGGCTCCCGACCAGAGAGCTGTTTCCTGCGACGGTCCAGCTTTCGGACCACGGCACGACGACGGGTCTTTTCAACCTGAGTTTCTACCGGGATCATAACGATGAGTTGAAGTTCCGCCTCGATACGCCGCTTGTGCAGCCCGAATACGAACGCGAGGAGTATGCCTCGGAGATCACGCCCGACGACAAGGCACTTCTGGCCCGCGGCAAGACGCTGCAACACCTTGTCACGGTCCATAACAGCATCACGGGGGAAGCTGAGCGCTGCCACGTGGCCTTCAACCCTTCGACGAACCGCCTTGTGGCCGTTCCGCACCGCGATGTCAAGATCCCGGAGTTCGCCGAGGGGCGTCGCATCGACGATGCAGGACAAAAAATCCTTCGCAGCGGCGGCTCGATCCCGCTGGAAGGATGCACGGCCTACGGCGATACGGAGAACACCTACAAGGGCATCCTGAACTACGACGTCTATCGGGGCCGCTATACGATCAGCGATCCGGTTTACGACAAGCCGTACGTCCCTAAGTACCTTCGTGACCAGCTCTCGGATGCCGATGTGAAAACGCTGCTTGCCGGCGGCCAGGTCTCGGCGGATCATGTCAAGGATTCGTTCGGGGAGCCGATGAAGAACAAGGTTCTGTATGTGAACCCGCGCGACAACCGTACTTACAGCCGCTTTCTGTCTCGTCAGGAGCGCAGCGAGTCGGCCGAAGCATCCCATCAGGCCTCGCAGGGGGCCGATGAGTCGCAGCAGGGGCGGGGTCGGAAACGATAGCATACCGCTATGGAGATATATTCCGAGCCGTGGTTCCGGACAAGACTGGATTATTACCTTCGCGAACGCCATCCCCAGCTCCAGTACCGCGCACAACTTCTGGATCGTCGCAGCGCCGTGGCCGCCGACCTCTACCGTCGTACTTGTGACGCGGGCGGCAGTGCCGAGTGTGCGCTTCGCCTTGCTGACCGGAGTCTTTTCCGAGGTCTGCTGTTCTCGAAGTTCGATACGATCGACCTGATCCTCGCGAACGATTTCCCCGACATTCCGGAAGATCAGCGCCGCACCGTCGCCCGGGCTTTGCTGACGCCCTGCGAGCCGATCTTCGCCGGCTATGCTTTGGGCGACGACTTCGCCTCGCGTCCCGAGTTCCGGCAGCTGAAAGCCGAGCTGCGCCTCGGCATCCGGCAGTGGATCGACGACAACGGCCCTCCGGGCTATGAAGCCAAGCTCCGCCACCGTGTACGCACGCGGAAGATGCGGAACGGCGAGCCGAAAAAAACGAACCGAAATAAATAACGACCCTTTAATCCTTTATTCCATTATGAAAAAAACATTTGTCGCGGCTTTGGCCGCCCTTGCGCTGGTCTCCTGCTCGAAGGAGGAGACTGTGACTTACGGTACGAACGGTGAGCCGCTGGACGGCGCTGCCGTGTGCCTCACATTTACCGATGCCCCGGCCTCGCGTGCATCCCTGAACTCGACTGCCGCCGCCGAAACGTGGGAGAAGAGCCTCACGTCGCTGACGGTTTACGTTTTCAACTCCCAAGGCAACCTCGTTGCGCAGCGTTCGTTCACCTCCGAGGAACTCGTCGACAAGTCGGCGACCTTCGCGCTGCCGCATTCGGCGGCGGGTACGACGTGCGACTTCTACGCCGTTGCGAACCTTTCGCTCACGGGTGTTACGACCAAATCGGCCTTGCTCTCGAAGGTCGAAGCCTCCGCTGCGGACTATAACGGCACCTTCGCGGAGGTCTCGACCAAGGCCAAGCGTGCGGGCGGCTTCGTGATGTCGGCCTCTGCGAGCAAATCCATCGCCGAGGGTTCGACGACCGACGTTGCGATGGCGCTCCGCCGTACGGTGGCCAAGCTCTCCGTGCAGACCACGATCGATGCGGCCTTCGCGGAGAAATATTCGGGAACGATCACCGTCACGGGCGTCAAGCTCTCGAAAGCGGCGAGCCAGTCGCCTGTCATCGCGCCCGCAACTCCTTCGCCCGGCGCGATGAGCTATACCCATACGCAGACCGCCACCGCCGCAGCGGGCAGATACGACAACCTGTTCTACGTCTTCGAAAACGGCGCTCTTGCCGAGGGCAACCGTGTACAGTTGGAGATCACGGCGAGCTACGACGCCGACGGCAGCACCTCGACGACCTCCGACCGTACGGAAATCGTCTATACGGTACCTGTCACGGGCAAGGCAGGCGGAGCGATCGTGCGTAACGGCTACTACCGCATCGAAGCTGCGATCACGGGTCTGGCAGGCTCGGAGGTGGGCCTTACGATCACGGTCGCCGACTGGGAGTCTCCGGTAACGCAGCAGATCGATCTGGGAGCCTGAGAAACCTTTTCCCGACAGTCTGTCGCCCGCAAGGGCGGCAGACTGTTCTAAAAAAACCGATTCCTATGTTCAGAACAATCTCTCTTCCGCTTTTTTATCTGCTGCTGTGCTCGTGCAGCCGGGAAGTGACTATGCCGGTCGATAGCGCAGCCTCGGAACGTCCGGTCACGGCCGAACTGCGTATTACGACCGAAGATATGCTTCGCCTTGCGACCCGCGCGACGGACGAGGAGGCGATCCGCGACATCAACCTCT
>OHNP01000925.1_pt1 | contig 11548 bp, 12 predicted proteins | sample 1569531 | NCBI WGS metagenome assembly OHNP01 (sample SAMEA3879587, study PRJEB24766) | human gut metagenome | biome: human-associated habitat; feature: feces | place: USA | collected 1985/1987
GCGCTGCTTACTGAAAATGCATCGCCCTCCGGAGCCTGCGGCATATTCGGATAATCCGCTCCGTCGTAGACCTCAAATTCCGCACCGCGGCGTTCACAGCGGAGCAGAATCTTTCCGGCTTTTTTGCTGCCGCTCCGCGTTTCGGAAAATTCCATCGTCAGCTCACCGGCAAAGTGGGAACAGGCGCGCAGGATGTCTTTGGTTTTTCGGAAAACAAAGAACATATCATCGCCCGAAGCCGGGAGCTCTGCTGTAAGCCATGTTTCGAGATCTGTTGCCGTCAATGTGCAGCGCCCATTCTGAATCCGGAGACAGACCTCCTCCAGAATGGGTATTGCGCACTTTTTGAGGATTTTACTGATTTTGCTCATTGCATGGGAAAACTCTTTTGCGTCAACTACTGCACGACTCATGCCGCACGCCTCCTTGTCTGTTTTTCCAGCACCGTCTGCATCCGGATCGTTTGGGTGGAAAAATCCGTCTGCATGGCATTGTTTTCTCCATGTGTCAGAATGTTATAGACCATGATGAGCACAGCGGTCGCCGCAGTCACATTGGCCACAATACTCTGCGGATCTTCCTGTGCGGCTTCCGCACAGCTGATCTCCGAAGGGAACAGGTCGGTGTCCTTCAGCATTTCAGGATGAACGCCGCCGATGGATTTGCGGATCGTTCTTCCGTTTCTTCGCACGCCGCACACGACCTGCCCGGTGTACTTTCCGTTGCCGCTGTCGATGTAGATGAGTTCCTCGCTCTGATGAAAAGCCTGATGGCAGAGCTGCCGCGTCTTATTGTTATCCACGCAGCCCAGCAGCAGTACCATTTCCTTCGTCCGCTTGGTAGAATAGGGATTCAGCTCCCATTCCTTCGGCTCGATCAGCTCCATCAGATCCGGCAGCTTTTCAATGAAGTTTGGAACATACTCTGTCTCCATTCCAAGCACAGTGGAATACCGCTCTGCCAGCACGCGGGCTTTATTTTCACCCAAGTCTGCGGGGACAAAGTTCTGCCGGTCCAGGTTCTTTGGCTCGACAATATCCCCATCGCAGACAACAAAGCGGGCAGGACGATCCAGCATATGAAGCAGGCGAAACACATACGGGGCAACATAATCCAGCCGGATTACATAGCCGTCTATGAGCATTTTCCGCGCATAAACGGAAAAACAGCCCGTTCCCATTTGCTGCATTTTACGCTCTATCATTGCCCGTTCCTCGGCAGTCACAGGAACGCGCAGCACGATATTCCGCGTTCGGTTTGCCATTTGTTCACCGTCCTTTCCGCTCCGAATAAGGGTTTGGGATTATCCCAACAAGCAAAGCACAGACAGGTGCTTTTTCGGGAGTGTGGCTACACTCCCTATGCTTGCTGCGGTATCTCCCTCACTACTATAACGGCGGCACAGCCGCATTTTGGCAAACCGCAGGTAAACTTTTTCAAAAGAAAAAACGCCACGAACTACCTGTTCATAGCGTTTCTTATACCGTATTCAATTTTCTTCCTCGCTGTCCATTCTTGCGTCCAGTAGCGCTTGCGCCGTCGCCGTGAGGATTTTGATTTCCGCATCCGTCAATTCATCCAGCAGAATATCAAACTGCATACGCTCCGTAGACTTATCTGCCGCTTCGTTGCCGTAAAGGATCTGATCGACAGAGATATGATAGCGGGACACCAGCTCTAAAAATACTTGAAGGCTGGGCTGTTGACCTTTGTTTTCGATGTTGGCAAGATAGCGCGGCGAAAGGAACATATCGCTTCCGGCTTTGTTGCGGGATTCGTTCTGCTTCTTCCTTCCAGCTTTGATCGCTGCACCATACGGCTTGAAGTCAATTTTCGCAACAGGTCGTTTTTCTTTCTTGACTCTCTTAGGCATAATTTAATCACCCTATTACATTCTACTGTTCACCTTTTCTTCCTGATATGTTTATACAGTTCCTTATAGTAGCCAAAATAATTCATAATTTCCGCGTTGCTATTATACGGATTTCCGTATATAATTATGCTGATAGAGTTTAGAGAAAGGGTGGATGAAGATGGAATATATGTCCTGTCCCGAAGCAGCGAAAGAGTGGGGCATTTCTGAAAGGCGGGTACAGCGGCTTTGTGAGGATGACCGCATACCTGACATTTCAAAAATCGGTTATATGTGGCTGATTCCCAAAGACGCAGAGAAACCTGCGGACGGGCGGAAAAACCTTGAGGAAAACTTGAGAATTGAATGATACACTGTTTTTCTGCTGGAAAGGAGGCGATTGCCGTGAATGAAAAACTGCTGATTGTGGACGATGAAAAAGGCGTTGTAGACATGCTGAAAAGCTATTTTGAAATGCGCTCTTTTCAGGTTTATACAGCCCATGATGGAAAAGGCGCATTGAAGCAGATAGCACATAACCCAGACCTTGTACTACTGGACATCAATATGCCCGGTATGGATGGCCTGACTGTCTGTGAGAAGATCCGTGACTACATTTCTTGCCCGATCCTGTTCCTGACTGCACGGATCGAAGCCGCCGATAAAATCAACGGATTTCAGGCAGGAGCGGACGATTATATCATAAAACCCTTTGATATTGACGAATTGGGAGCCAGAGTAGCTGCCCACCTGCGGCGGGAAAACAGAAAGCAGGAGCAATCAACACTTCGCTTTTTCTCTGATATGGTGATCGACTATTCCAAGCGCGAGGTATCCATAAACGGCGAAAGAATCGGCTTATCGCGGAAAGAGTTTGATATTGTGGAGCTTCTTTCCGCCAATGCGGGACAGGTCTTTGACCGGGAGCGGATTTATGAACTTGTGTGGGGGCTGGACAGCGATGGTAACAGTGATACGGTCATGGAGCATATCCGAAAAATACGAAACAAGTTTGCTGCCTTGTCGCGTCACAGCTATATTGAAACAGTTTGGGGGGTGGGCTACAAATGGAATGGATAAAAAACATGAGCCTGAAAAAGTCCTTGTTTACTCTGACGTTCGTGAACCTATTGCTGGCAGTGATCCTCTCCGCTGTCGTCTTTTGGGGCTGCACAAAATTAAGCGCGGCACTTGACCCATCCGGCGTCCAAATTGTTGTCGGCGCAGATGCCATTATAAAAACAGAATTTCCAGAGCCAACAGCCGGAACAGCCGTAGCCGGGAATGTGCTGGCGGTTTTACAATTTTGCTTACCGATTCTATTCTTCATTGTCGCTTTGATATTAACTGCATCGCTGTTCTATCGCTGGAAACTGAAAGAGCCGCTTGCTATTCTCATGGATGGAGCAAACCGCATGATGGAGAATGATTTGGACTTTACCATTCCATCCGTGTCTGGGGACGAGCTGGGACAGCTCTGTGTTGCATTTGAAACCATGCGGCAATCGCTATTGAACAGCAACCGCGAGCTGTGGCGGCAAACTGAGGAACGGAAACGGCTGAACGCCGCGTTCTCCCACGATCTCCGAAACCCGATAACGGTCTTAAAAGGCTCGGCAAAAATGGCAAAACAGTGTGCAGCTAGCGGCAATACGCCGCAGCTCATGGATAATCTTGAGCGCATGGAAGCCTATACAGGGCGCATCGAACGCTATGTGGAAACTATGAGCAAGGTTCAACGGTTGGAGCAGGTGCAGCCGGAAAAAGTGACTTTTGACACCGCTGCGCTGAGCGCCGATTTGGAAAAAGCCCTTGGCTTTTCCGCAGCCGATCATGGAAAGCAGCTTTACTTTCACGGTCTATCCGCAGGCGGCACTGTCACACTGGATAAAGGGATGTTGTTTCAAGTTGCTGAGAACCTTACAACAAATGCTCTCCGATTTGCAAAAGAGAATGTTTCGGTAGAACTCTCCATAGAGGGCGAAAATCTGAAACTGGAAATTGCGGATGATGGCGACGGGTTTCCGGCGGATCTTTTGAAAAACGGCATCCAGCCGTTCCGCAAAGGTACGGAAGAAGCGGAGCATTTGGGCATGGGACTTTATATCTGCGATCTTCTTTGCCGCAAACACGGCGGTACGTTGAAAATCGCAAATACCGATATCGGGGCTGTTGCCTCCGCTATTTTGAAAATCTCATAACTCTTGAGCGTTTTTTGAGATTTGCCTTTTATACTCTCCTTATCAAACCGATAAGGAGAGTTTTTTCATGGATATTCAAGTAAACGATGTTTCCAAAATCTACGGTACAGGCGAGAACAAAGTCGTTGCGCTGTGCCATGCAAATATGACAATCCACTCCGGTGACTTCATCTCCATTATGGGGCCGTCAGGCAGTGGCAAAAGTACGCTGCTTCACATCATCAGCGGATTGGACACGCCAACTTCCGGCAAGGTGTTGTATGGCGATACCGACATCCATCACGGCAGTGACAAGGAGTTATCGGCGTTCCGCCGCCAAAAGATCGGCTTCATCTTCCAGCAATTCAATCTGCTCCCGGTGCTGACAGCGCAGGAGAATATCATCATGCCGCTGCTTCTCGACAAGCGCCAGCCGGACAATGCCTATTTACAGGAGATCGCAGCCTTTTTAGGGATCGACAGCCGTTTGAACCATCTGCCCCATGAACTGTCCGGCGGGCAGCAGCAGCGCGTGGCAATCGCCCGCGCTCTGATCGCAAAGCCAGACATCATCTTCGCCGACGAGCCGACAGGCAATCTTGATACCAAAAGCGGCAGTGAGGTTATGGAAATGCTCTGTGATCTTCGGGCGAAGATGAATAAAACCCTCATTGTCATTACCCACGATCCTGACATTGCAGAGATGGCAGAGCGCCGTTTTACCATCATCGACGGGGTGCTTTCGGAGGTGACTGTGAAATGAAATCCTATCTGGCACTTGCTTGGAAAGAACTGAAGGCACAGAAAATTACGGCGGTTTTAATCCTGATTGCCGTTATTACGTCAACGATTATGACCACTGTGATCGGTCAATCCATCGGCATATTGCAATCTATGCGTGTCCAGCAGGCTGCGGGACTGAACGGAAACCGCTATGTAACTTTTCATCAACTCGGCCGGGAACAGACGCAAAAGCTCCATGAGGATGATCGCCTGTATGACGTAGGCGACATCATCTTTGTCGGTAGCACAACACTTGGCAACAGCAGCTTGACCTTGTATCTCCGGGAGTATCACGACAATGCTTTGGCAATGTACCCGGCAATCAGCGAGATAAAAGAGGGTCGTTTGCCGAAAAAAGCAAATGAAGTGGCCTTGTCGGAAGATGCGCTGCACTATCTCGGCTTGGATGCTGCGATTGGGGACACCATTTCTTTGGATTTGAGCGTATATGTCATGGACGGATCATTGCCGGAGGTCGAATATGTCGCTGACTTTACCCTGACAGGCATTTTGGAGAATAGTTACCTCGGCTATGCAACTGGTACGGTTGTTGGAATTGTCGGAAATGGAACAGCAGAAAGTGTATTACCGGACGAATATCTGCTCTATTCCACCGATTTCAAAACCCACAGCAAACAGGATTTTCAGAGCATTGTCTGTGATCTTGCGGCAAAATTGCAGGAAGATGATCGGTATATCCAGTACAACTGGGTTCTGCTTCACGCACTCGGTATTGCCTATGATGCAGACGAGGATAGCAGCACTGACGCAGGTTTTTCCTTTATGACGGCAGCTTGTATCTTGGTGGGCGTATTGGTTTTGCTTGCAGCCGGGCTCGTGATTTATAACATTCTGAAAATCTCCATCACAAAGCGTATCAAAGAATATGGAACACTCCGTGCCATCGGCGGACAACGGAGACAGATTTATCGCTTGGTGTCCGTACAACTCTTGATCCTTTGCGGAGCTGGGCTTCCTGTTGGGCTGCTGATTGGTACTCTGTCGGCAAAAGGGGCGTTGATCGCGGCAACTGGCGTTCTCAATCCCGAAATATTCATGGCAAACAGCACTTCCGAACTGAACTCTGCCATCAGTGCTGCCAGCACGGTAAAACTGCCAATGCTCTTTGCCAGTGTTGCGGTCACGCTGATCTTTGCAATGTTGGCTGCTTTTCCCGCGGCGCGGTACGCCTCCCGCGTTTCTCCCACGGTTGCGATGTCCGGACAAACAGTGAAGATCAGGCGCCGGGTAAAGAAAAATCGCACCATCCGCAATTTTGATGCCTACTACGCACGGCTCAGCTTGAAACGCGGACGAGGCAGGACAGTTGTTACAATCTTGTCCCTGGTTATGAGTATTACCGTTTTTGTCGCCTTACAGAGCTTTACCGGGCTGCTCGACGCCAGCAGCTCCATTCAGAATATGTATTCCGGCGACTATGCGATTACAAATGAAACCGTCGGCATTCCGGCAGAAGCCGTGAAAACGCTGGAAGCGAATGATGCGGTAGAGGGTGTTTCCACTACCCGGCTTTCCGTGTTTATGCCGGGAGCCGGAGATGTGCTGCCCTTTGAAACGGATTTGTCCGTGCAGAGCCATGAAACCTTGCAGCTCGCAAGCGTTGATGAAGGGCAGTTCCGCACCTATGCCCCTGATTTGTCTGAAGAGGATAAGCAAGCGTTGAATGACGGAACGGGCTGCTTGATTCAAAATCCCATTGCTTTTTCGTATGGAGATACGGGCATACAGCAGACAAACCTTGCCGTTGGCGACACAATCCGGCTGGGAGATAAAATAGTCCGCGTGGTAGGACTTACTGATACCCCTGTTATTATCAATAATGCTGGTTTTACAAATGGTGTCCAGATCATTGTAAACGGTGAGCTATATAGCTATCTGCTTGGAGATGACAGCTATTCGGAAATATACCCAACACTCAAAGAGAATGCAGATGCAGATGCCTTTGAAAGTTGGCTGGACAACTGGTGTAGCGAACAGCCGGGAACGCACTGGCTCTCTTACCGTCAAAGCAGCGACGAAATGGCGGAGAGCTTTGCACAAGTCAAGATGCTGTGCTGGGTACTGATTGCTTTTATCGGTGTCATCGGTGTTCTGAATATCATCAATACCGTTTACAGCAACATCCATACTCGTGTATGCGAGATCGGTATGCAGCGGGCTATTGGAATGAGCGCCGCAAGCCTTTATAAAACATTCTTGTGGGAGGGTGCCTATTACGCTATCTTTGCGTCTGTGATTGGTGCGGTGTTGGGGTATGTCTGCTGTATCTTTGTCGGGGCAGCAAAGACGGACACCTTACAGCTTGTTACCGTTCCCGTCATGGCGATTATAGAGGCTGCTGTGGTTTCTGTTGCGGCCTGCCTGCTGGCAACGGCGATCCCGCTGCGCTCTATTGCAAAAATGAACATTGTCGAATCGATTGAGAATGTCGAATAACACCTGAGCAAAAGCCGTCCGGCTTTGCAAGATGACGGCGGCTTTGAAATATTGCATTTCAAGCCGCCGTTTTCCTTTTGAAAAAATGGATTTACGGGGGGTGTGATAAAGTCGCCCTTTTTTAGGATACGGCGGTGTCCGAGGAGGTATCGCCGTGTCCATTTTGCTTTTTTATGATCCCAATGATCTGCATCAGCTAAAAAAAGCATAGCCCCTCCGTCGGACTATTCCGGGCATGAGCATGAACACAGAGATCATGTAAATAGATTATATAATTCTTCTGCGCCTGTCTGCGTTTTGCAGACAGGCGCTTTTTGCTGTTCTTACGGCTGCTGCGCTGGCTGCCGATCACCGCCTGTTTCTTTCTCTCAGAAAGCAACAATGAAGCAGGAGGTGCAACGCATGGAGTCCTCGTAAAAATTTTTTCTCAACTTTTTTCTGCGAGTTTGCCAAAACGCATGGTGCAGACCGTAGTAGTGGCGAAAGGGGAAGAAAACCGTATCACCCGCCTTTGCGGATGCGAAGGGAGGTGAATACATGAAGCCTCATTCGCACGAAGAACATATCCAGCACTCCTTTGATGCTTTCTGCAAAAAGGTACTGCGGAACGAAGCGCGGGACTATCAGGACGCGCTGGCACGGAAAAGAAACCGAGAGGTCTATTTTTCCGAGCTGCCCATTGAAGTGCTGGAACAGTTCGCTGTCCGTGATACCTATTTTACGGATAGCCGCACATTTGAAGTCATCGGTCATTCGGTTTGTATCGACGATGAAACGCTGGCGGAAGCAATCTCCGCTCTGCCTGTTGACCGCAGAGATATTATCCTGCTGTCCTACTTCCTCGATATGTCCGACGCTGAAATTGCAAATGTGCTGAACATGGTGCGCCGTTCCGTTGCCTATCGCAGGACAAGCACCCTAAAGCTGCTGAAAAACCTGATGGGAGGAGAAAACAGATGACAAGTCAATCGAAGAATAACCGTCTGTTGCCGATGACCGTCATTGAAGCGGCTGCTGGCGGTGACGTGGAAGCGATCAACGCCGTTCTGAAACACTATGCAGGGTACATAGCCCGTCTGTCGATGCGCGAGCTTTACGACGAGTACGGCAATCCCCATCTCTGCGTGGATGAAGAACTGCGGCGCAGGCTGGAAACGAAGCTCATTACCAAGCTGCTCACATTCCGCGTGAGATAACTGATGCCTGACAGAAACGTGTCCCCCCCTTTCCTCGTTTCTGCCTGATGTTCCTTGACAAATATGCCCGCAAGAGAACGGCGGCGCATCATAGGCAAAACGGGTACGTTCCTTTTGCGCCGAGCTGGGCGGTTGGTACGCCATGACGCATATCCGGGAGGATATGCCGAGCGACAAATACCGAGCCGTAACGCAAGTGTGGCAGCTTGCAGGCGATGACGCGCAAAACACATAATGATACGACCTTACAGCCACAGTCCGAGCGTTCAAAGCGTCGCAGGCGATGGGTAGGGCTGCACGAGAACCGTGCGGGGGTGAAACTCCCTTGGAGCTGCGCCAGCAGCCGTCCGTTTTGTCATTTCCTTTTGTAGTTATTTCGTTTCCCATGAAAGGGGGATTTGTTTCTATGGAGACAACCATGAAGAAAACAACGTCCCCGATTGTACGCGAGTACAAGATCGGGGATATAACGTATATCGTCAAGGCCGTCGTCAAAGACGGCGCAAAAGAGGACGCCGTGACAAAGGTGCGCCGCCTGATTCAGAATGACTTGCGGGGTAAAAAAGTTACAAATAATTTTGAACCCGCCTAATGACGGCGAGCGAGATCCCTGGTATAATATAAATAACCTGTTTGTCCGGCTGCCGGAATAGGAGGCAACATGAAAAAGCAGCCCGACAAAATCACCGCATATTACTACCGTGCGGCGAACAAACAAACAGACCTGAACCTTGACAATCAAATGCACCGACTTTACCGCAACCATCTTGCAGCGGTGGCGTTCCTTGATGATATGGAGCAGCGCGGTATTCCGATTTACTCCATTACAGACGGCGATCTGCCCCTTTGCCGAAATCTATATCACGGCATTGTCAACGCCTACCGCAATTCTTCCGAGAAAGGCGGTGAGTGCAGATGACAGGATTTACCTTTCAGAGCTTGACGCCGCAGGACAGTTTAAGCAATGAGCTTCGCAGCGTAATCCGCGATAATGTCTTGCAGTTCTATGCCAAGGGGCTATCTGCGGAAGCAGAAGAAGAAGGTCTGACCGCTCTGTATGAGCGCCTTTCGCAGGAAGATAAACTGGATGGTGAAAGTAACTCCATAGCGAACCAGAAGAAGATTCTGGAACGCTACTGCAAGGATCACGGGATTACCGCCTACCGCCATTATGACGAGGACGATGGTTATTCCGGCACAAACTTCAACCGTCCGGGCTTCCAGCGTATGCTTGCCGACATCAAGGCAGGGCGGATCAAGCGCGTCATCGTAAAGGACATGAGCCGCTTCGGGCGCGATTATCTCCAAGTGGGAATGTATACCGATGTTGTTTTCCCGGAGTTTGGCGTTCATTTCATTGCCGTCAATGACGGCGTGGACAGCACACGCGGCGAAAGTGAGTTTACCGCGATCCGCAATGTGTTCAACGAAATGTATGCCCGCGATACCTCTAAAAAGATTCGTGCTACATGGCAGAGCAAGGGCAAGTCCGGCGAGCATTTGACGACCATTCCTCCCTATGGGTATATGAAAAGCCCGGAGGACAAAAAGAAATGGATCGTCGATGAAGAAGCCGCAGCCGTCGTACAGAAGATATTCTCCCTGTGCGCGTCCGGCAAAGGCCCCACGCAGATTGCTAAATGGCTCAAACAGCAGCAAATCTTGAACCCAACCGCCTATTGCCATGCGAAAGGTCTGCCGACCAGCAACAAGCCGACAGCAGACCCGTACAAATGGACAAATGAAACAGTTTCCCGCATTTTGGAGCGCGTAGACTATCTGGGACATACCGTAAACTTCAAGACTACAAAGCAGTCCTATAAGAGCAAGAAGAAAATCTGGAATGACCCTGAGAATTGGGTGATCTTCGAGAACACCCAGCCGCCGATCATCGAGGAAAGCGTGTTCCTGATTGTTCAGAACATTCGCAAGGCGCGTCGCCGTCCTACCAAGATGGGTGAAATGGGTATGTTCTCCGGGCTTCTGTATTGCGCAGAGTGCGGCGGCAAAATGTATCAATGCCGCGCTACCAACTTTGCGGAGAACCAGAAATACTTCATCTGCTCCACCTACCGCAAGGGCAAGGATCTCTGCACGACCCATTCTATCAAGAATGTCGTGCTGCATGAAATTGTTCTGCGAAATCTGCGGGAAGCAATCTCCTATGTTTCAGAGCATGAAGCGGAGTTCATTCAGGACGCAGCCGAGAGCGATATGCGAGACAGAGATGCCGAATTTGTTCGGAAGCGTGAAACGCTGGCAAAGGCGGACACGCGGATTGCCGAGCTTGACCGCATTATCTCCCGACTGTATGAGGACAACGTGATTGGCAAGCTGTCAGACGAACGGTTTATCAAAATGTCCCATGACTACGAGCTGGAACAAAGCAACCTGAAATCAATGGCAGAAGTCCTGCGCAAAGACCTGAAGCAGCAGGAGCAGCAGAAAACCAATGTTAAGGCGTTTATCGCTGCCGTGAAGAAGTACACGGATTTGCAGGAGCTTGACGCGGCTGTTCTCCGTGCTTTCATTGACAGGATCGAAGTTTCCCATGTTGACAAGAAATCCAGAACGCGGGAAATCACCATCGTCTATAACTTCATCGGTGCATTTGACTTCACACGGGCAATCGAAAATGCCCGCAACACAAGTAAAAAAGAGCAAAGAACGGCATAGCCGTTAAGCTACACCGTTCCTTGCTTCAATGTTTTCCTAAGTCACCGCCGCATTTTGCGCGGGACTTTTTCTGCTTGCTGATATCGGCGTTCCGACAGACGGGAGAAAGAAGATGCGATCACTCGATGCCGAAGAGGCGCTTTCCGTTTTCGCCCGTCAGCGCGATGACTTCATCAACTTCCATTCCCCGCAGCTCGGCGAACTTTGCCGCGATGTGGAAAACGTTGCGCGAGTCGTTGCGCGTGCCGCGCACGGGGACGGGGGACATGTACGGGCTGTCCGTTTCGAGCAGTACCCTGTCGAGCGGGACGATGCGCGCGACCTCGACGGTCTTCTTCGCGTTCTTGTAGGTCAGCGGGCCGTCAAAGCCCAGGTACCAGCCGCGCTTTATCAGCTCCTGCGCG
>OHNP01000931.1_pt1 | contig 11467 bp, 8 predicted proteins | sample 1569531 | NCBI WGS metagenome assembly OHNP01 (sample SAMEA3879587, study PRJEB24766) | human gut metagenome | biome: human-associated habitat; feature: feces | place: USA | collected 1985/1987
CGCCCACGGCGGAATAGGCCCGCAGCTCCGCAAAGCCCCGCTCGATGCCGTCGAGCTCGTCGTGGCTCAGTACGGCACAGAGGAAGCGGCGATGGCGCTGCCAGTGCTGCCGGGCCTGCGCGCCTGCCTCTACGGCCTGCGCCGTCTCGTCCCGGTCCAGCGCGTCGAGCGCCAGTTCGAGCGCGGCGGCGGCATCCCGCGTGCTGCGCTGCGTGAGCATGCCGCACAGGAGCGACAGCGCCAGCAGCACGGCCAGAATGCCGCAGCCAAACCAGCACAGCTTCATGCCAAGTCCTCCTTCCGCACAAGATAGACCGTCCCCGCGGCATCGATCGTCAGCAGGAGCACCTGCTTTGCCGTGAGGCTCCGCCGCTTCAGCTCTGCCTCGAGCCAGCCGCCGTCCCGCCCGGCCAGATGCAGATTTTCCGCCAGAATGCGCCCGGCAGATATGATCGTGACGGGCAGCTCCGTCTCCCGCACGCGGATGCCCGCGTCGCGCGCCGAAGCGGGCTGTTCTTTGGCATACAGCAGGGTCGAGAGCTGGCCATTCGTCTCCAGAATGGCGAATTTCACGGTGCTGAGGTCGAAAATGCCCTTCTCCCGCAGGTGCATGGTCAACTCGTCGAGGTTCACGCGTGTGCGCTGCAGATTCCGTTCGAGAATTTTCCCGTTCTGCATGAGAATGACGGGCTTGCCGCACAGCAGGCGGCGCATCCGGATGGACTGCAGCGAAACGGCGGCGAGGATGAGCTCCAGCCCGAGGATGACGAGGATCGGCACGAGGCCGGACAGCAGGGGAATGGCGCTGTCCTGCATGGGGATGGCGGCCAGATTGGCCAGCAGCATGGTCACAACGAATTCCGCAGGCTCCATCTCGCCGATCTGCCGCTTGCCCATCAGGCGGACGGTCACGATGAGCAGCAGATATAGTACGACGGTGCGGAGAAAAGAGATCAGCATGGCTTCACACTCCTGCCGGTAGTATGGAGAGCAGAATGCAATTTATGCAGGAAAATTCCGCCGCTCCTGCATGCGAAAAAGTTTATATTGAAAAATCCGTTGGAGAAAATGATAAAATTCATGGGAAAATGTCCAAATCTTGACGGCAAATAACTGCCGCGTTTGGGCACGCCTCTGAAATCGTGCCCGCCGCTGCAAAAACACTTGCAATTCCGGCCGGATTTCGTTACACTGAGACGGTAATTTGTGAGCGGCTACAGGCTGCGGCAAGAATCAGACAGGGAGGAATTCCAATGAAGGTATCCGAATATTTTGGGGAAAATGTATTCAGCAGAGCCGTCATGCAGGAGCGTCTGCCGAAGAAGGTCTATGCGGAGGTCATGAGCGTGGTCGAGCACGGCGGTCAGATCTCCATGGCCTCGGCGGATGTCGTGGCCAAGGCCATGATGGAATGGGCCATTGAGAAGGGCGCCACGCACTACACCCACTGGTTCCAGCCGCTCACGGGCGTCACGGCGGAGAAGCACGATTCGTTTCTCTCCGCACCGGACGAGAACGGCAAGGAGATCCTGAACCTGACGGGCAAGCAGCTCATCATGGGCGAGCCGGATGCGTCCTCCTTCCCCTCCGGCGGTCTGCGCTCCACACATTATGCCCGCGGCTATACGGCCTGGGACATGACGTCCCCGGCCTTCGTGAAGGAAATGGCCTGCGGTACGATCCTGTGCATCCCGACGGTCTTTGTGGCTTATTCCGGCGAGGCGCTCGATAACAAGACCCCGCTGCTGCGTTCCATGCAGTCGCTGAGCCAGCAGGCCGTCCGCATTCTGCACCTGTTCGGCAACACGCAGGCCGAGCGTGTGATCCCGTCCGTCGGCGCGGAGCAGGAGTATTTCCTGATCGACAAGGCGTTGTACGAGCGGCGCATGGACTTGCTCTACACCGGCAGGACGCTATTCGGCGCCAAGCCCCCCAAGGGTCAGGAACTGGACGACCATTACTTTGGCTCCATCAAGCCGCGCGTGGCCGCGTTCATGCAGGATCTGGACAAGGAACTCTGGGAGCTCGGCGTTCTGGCCAAGACCGAGCACAATGAGGTCGCCCCCGCGCAGCATGAGCTTGCGCCGGTTTTCACGACCACCAATATTTCCGCCGACCACAACCAGCTGACCATGGAGCTGCTGCAGAAAATCGCCCGCAAGCACGGCATGGTCTGCCTGCTGCACGAAAAGCCCTTTGCGGGCGTCAACGGCTCCGGCAAGCACAACAACTGGTCGATCTCGACCGACACAGGCGTCAACCTGCTCGAACCCGGCGAAACGCCGAGTGAGAACGCGCAGTTCCTGCTGTTCCTGTGCGCGGTCATTCAGGCCGTGGATGACTATCAGGATATGCTGCGCATCAGCGTGGCGTCGGCCGCAAACGATCACCGCCTCGGCGCGAACGAGGCGCCTCCCGCCATTGTCTCCATCTTCCTCGGCAATCAGCTCGAGGATGTTGTGGAGCAGATCGTGAAGAACGGCACGGCCGCGGGCTGCATCGCGGGCGGCCAGCTCGATACCGGCGTTTCGACGCTGCCCGTCCTCAACAAGGATGCCACGGACCGCAACCGTACCTCGCCGTTCGCCTTCACCGGCAACAAGTTCGAATTCCGCATGGTCGGCTCGTCCGACTGCATCGCCACGGCGAACACCGTGCTCAATACCATCGTCGCCGAGGCCTTCTGCGAGGCGGCAGACGAGCTGGAGGGCAGCACGGACTTTACGGCGGACGCCAACCGCGTCATCGCCGAGAACCTGCGCAAGCACAGCCGCGTCATCTTCAACGGCAACGGCTACAGCGCCGATTGGATCGCCGAGGCAGCGCGCCGCGGCCTGCCGAATCTGCCGAGCATGGTCTCCTCCGTGCCCAGCCTGACGACGGACAAGGCCGTGCAGCTGTTTGGCAAGTTCGGCGTGTTCACCCGCGCGGAGCTGGAGTCCCGCAGTGAGATCATGTATGAGACCTACACGAAGGTCATCTCCATCGAGGCGCGCACCATGCTGCACATGGCGGGCAAGCACTATATCCCCGCCGTCGTCCGCAACTGCACGCGGCTGGCCGACTCCGTCTGCAAGGTCCACACGGCCTGCCCGGCCGCGCCGACCGGCGTGCAGGAGACGCTGCTGTGCCAGACGAGCGAGCTGCTGACGAAGGCCGCCTCCGCCGAGCATCATCTCGAGGGACTGGTCGAGCAGCTCGGCCGCATGGACAATGTGCATGATATGGCGGTGTTCTGCCACGATATGATCATGCCCGCCATGCAGGACCTGCGCGATCCGATCGATCGTCTGGAGCTGATCGTCGACAAGGACATCTGGCCGGTGCCGACCTACGGCGACCTCATGTTCGAGGTGTAATAAAATAGGAAGTCCTGCACGGCGCAGCCGTGCAGCAGCTTGGCCCAAAAGTTCCTTCGGACTTTTCTGCCAAGCTGCTTTCAGAATTGCAAAATCAAATTTTGCAGCATGATTTTGCAATTCTGCCGCTGCGGCGGGTTATTTGACGTGAAAGGAAACCCTGACGGTTTCCTTTCACACTATTCTTCCCTCCGAAACTTTCCACTTTCCGTTTTCCATTTGCGGCATGTCCCGCATTTTTCTTTGCAATTTACGGATTCACGACATTCTGCGGCTTGCCTGCCAGGAAGGCGCGCAGGTTTTCCGCGCTGATGGCCTGCAGGCGGCGGCGCGTTTCGAGCGGAGCCCACGCGATATGCGGCGTGAGGAAGCAGTTCGGCGCGGTCAGCAGGGGGTTGTCCGCGCGGATCGGCTCCGCAGAGACGACGTCCATACCAGCGGCCAGCAGCTTGCCGCTGCGCAGCGCGTCGGCCACGGCCTGCTCGTCCAGCAGCCCGCCGCGGGCAGTATTGAGCAGGATCGCCCCATCCTTCATCTGCGCCAGCGCGCCCGCATCGATCATGCGGGCGTTTTCTGCCGTCTGCGGGCAGTGGAGCGACACGACGTCGGACTGCGCCAGCAGCTCCGGCAGAGAGACGAAGCGCGCACCCTCCGGCACGGGCTTTTCATGCCGCGCCGTGACAAGCAGCTTCATGCCGAGGGCCTGCGCGACCGTGCCGACGGCCGAGCCGATGGCGCCGTAGCCGACAATGCCCATGGTCTTGCCGTCCAGCTCGATGAGCGGCCGGTCCCAGAAGCAGAAATCCGGGCAGGTCTGCCACCGGCCCGTGTGCACGGCCCCGGAGTGCAGGCCGACCTGCTGGCAGATCTCCAGCAGCAGGGCAAACGTCATCTGCACAACGGCGCGCGTGGAATAGCCCGGCACGTTGCACACCGTGATGCCGCGGCGCCTTGCGGCGGCGAGGTCGACGATGTTGTAGCCCGTTGCGAGGATACTCACGAGCTTCAGGTTCGGGCAGGCGGCAAAAATTTCGTCCGTCAGGCGGACCTTATTGATGAAAACGACCTCCGCATCGCCAATGCGGGCGGCAGCGTCCTCCTGCGCGGTGCGGTCATAGACCGTCAGCTCACCGAGGGCGGCAAATTCATCCCAGCTCAGGTCGCCGGGATTGGCGGCATAGGCATCGAGAATGACAATTTTCATGACTCACGCCCCCCAATATTCGCGCGCGGCATGACGGCTGACAAACGAATACCATGCAATGGCCGCGATCGGGAAAACGATCTCCAGAATATTGCACACCAGCGTATCCATCGCCGGGATGAATACGACAAGCGCCGTGAACGCGCCGCACAGCAGGAACGCGGCGCCGATGATGATCAGGCGCGGCAGGATGTAGTCGATGAAGCCGTCCGGGTCGAGGCAGTCGTCCTTCGTGCACCCGCCGGGATAGAGCAGCTTGTTATCAAACAGGACGCGGTCCCGTCTGAGGCGGAAGACGGTGTAGAACAGGTAGAGCGCCACGGCGGGCAGCAGCACGATCATGAACCAGTCGAGGATGTTGGTCAGCTGGGTCAGGTCGGGGCCGTTCGAGCCGCTCTGCGCAGCGTCCGCGGCATTGGCGGCGGTTTCAAGCAGGCGTGTGAGCATATGGGATCTCCTCCTATGTTTCGATACCATGATTATAGCAAGTCCGGCCGTGCAATGCAACTGTGATTCTCCGGGCGGGCCGAATGCATATTGGGGTTGCATATTCGTCCCCCGCGTGATATGATGAGAGAAGCCAAAAAACAAAAGGAGGTACATCATGAAAAGAAGGATCCTTGCCGTGCTTCTGGCGCTGGCCGTCGTGCTGGCGCTGGCGCTCCCGACGCTGGCGGCCGTGCCCGCCGACACCGTGCCGTATAACACCGGCACGCGCCATGAGACCTGCACGGCCCTGAGCACACAGGCGGAGCAGTATTACACCGACGGCGCAGAAACGCTGCTGAAGCTGTCCGGCAGCACCTCGGACAGCTCTCTTGAGAGCATGGACAGTGCGCTTTACCGCGCGCTGCAGTCCCTGATGACGGACACCATGACCGATTCCGTCACCTATAAGTCCCTGCCGACCTACTGGGCGCGCACGGATGCCTCGCAGGGCAAAGACGGCCTGCTCCTGTTCTACAGCGACACGACCGGCGGCCGCATGAGCCGCGAGCACGTCTGGCCGAAGAGCCGGGCAAGCTTCATGCAGCAGAATGGCGGCAGCGACCTGCACCACCTGCGCCCCGAGGATTCCGGCGTGAACTCCACGCGCAGCAACTATACCATGGGCAACGTGCTGGGTGTCTATCCCGACTGCACCACGAAGGCCTTTGACGGCAAGACCGTCCTGTGGTACAGCTCGAAGAACGACCGCGTCGAGGTCGCCGACAATGTCAAGGGCGACCTGGCACGCGTGCTGCTGTACGTCTACTGCCGCTGGGGCCAGCCGAATCTGTTTGAGAAGGTTTCGACGGACAATCTGCCGCCGTATGACAGCGATGACCGCGAGAACACCGGCATGCCCGTCATCGAGAGCCTCGACACCCTGCTTGAATGGATGCAGGAGGACCCCGTGGACACCTGGGAAATGAGCCGCAACGACTGTGTCCAGCAGGTGCAGGGCAACCGCAACGTCTTCATCGACTATCCGGAGTTTGCCTGGCTGCTGTTCGGCCGCGAGCTCCCCGCGGATTATGACACGCCCTCGGGCTACGCCCACGAGCACGGCAGTGAGGACAAAGGCTTCACGCTCACGGCCGCCTCGTCTGACGAGACGCGCGGCACGGTCACCGTCCGCAGCCACACTGTCACGGCCTTCCCGGCCGAGGGCTACTGCGTGGGCGGCTATACCCTCACCCCGGCGGATGCCGCCGTCGTAAAGCAGAACGGCAACGTCTTCACCGTCAGCCGCATGACGAAGGACTGCACGCTGACCGTGCAGTTTGACCCGCGCACCCCGTCCACCGTGCACTTCTCCGTGCCGGAGGGCGTGACGGCCCCCGCCGATGCGGCGGGCTACACCGGCGACACCTTCACCTTCCCGCAGCCGTCCGGCACGCCGTCTGACACGGCGCACAACTACACATTCCTCGGCTGGGCCGCCGCCCCGCAGACGGACACGGACAGCCGCCCGGACTTCTCCGCCGCGGGCGCAGAGCAGATGTTCACGCAGGCGGAGCAGACGTATTACGCGCTCTACTATTATAAAGTCGATGATCCCGACGCCGTCGGCGACGAGTACCGCCGCGTGATGGTCGCTCCGGACGACTGGACGGGCAGCTACTGCATCGTCTCGTCGGACAAGGGCAAGATCATGACGAACACCCCCGGCTCAAAGCCGACGTATCTGGAGGCCGCCGACATCGAGATCGACAGCGGCAGCGTCCGCGACCCGAAGTGGGTCTACACGCTCACGGCCGCCGGAGACGGGACGTACTATGTGCGCGACGCAGCTGGCCTCTACCTCAGCTGCACCGGCAAGAAGAACGTCTCTCTGACAAAAACCCCGGATGACACCTGCCGCTGGACGCCGACGCTGAACGGCCTGCAGTCGGACAACGGCATGCTGCAGTACAACGCCAGTTCGCCGCGCTTCACGACCTACACGAGCGGTCAGGCCGCGGCCCATCTCTACGCGCCCGCCGCGGGCTCGAAGACGTGGTACACGACCCTCGGCGGCTCGGAGCCGACGCCGCATGAGCACACCTGGGGCGTCTGGAAGGTAGTTGAAGCGGCGACCTGCTTTCATGACGGGCTTGAAGCAAGAAGCTGCACGGGCTGTGACGCTGTGGAAAGCCGCGTGATCCCGGCCAATTCCGACAACTGCCCGTCCAAGGCCTTCACCGACCGTCCGGATCAGGGCTGGTACCACGAGAGCGTGGACTACGTCCTCGAGACCGGCCTCATGAACGGCATGGGCAAGGGCAAGTTCGAGCCGGATACCACCCTCAACCGCGCCATGGTCGCCACGGTCCTCTATCGCCTCTCCGGCGACAAGGTCAGCGCGACGAACGCCTTCCCGGACGTCCCGGCGAACGAGTGGTACGGCGAGGCCGTGGCATGGGCCCAGCAGAAGGGCATCGTCACGGGCTTCGAGGACGGCACGTTCCGCCCGATGGAGGAGATCAGCCGTCAGGACATGGCGCTCATGCTGCAGCGCTATGCGAAGACCGTCAAGGGAACGGACACGACCCCGACGGGCGACCTCAGCCGCTGGCCGGATGCAGGTCTGGTCGGCTCGTGGGCTGTTGACGCGCTGCGCTGGTGCGTCGGCGCGGGCATCATCAACGGCAAGGACGGCGGCCTCCAGCCGACCGGCAACGCCACCCGCGCAGAGTTCGCGACCATCCTCATGCGCTACGCGAAGCTGTAACAGAACAAAGCACAAGAGCAGGCCAAGTCCGCATTCACGTAAGGACAATAGGATGCGCAGGTGAAGTACTCCTGCTCGTGTTTCCAGCCCCTCGCACTTGGTACAGTTTGGCTCCGCAGTCGGCGCAGAACAGCATTCCGGGTGCTGCGGCTGGGCGGCAACGCGGACGACGCCCGCATGGTGATCGCCGCAGCGGCAGAATCGCAAAATATGATACAAAAATTTATTTTGCAATTCTGAAAGCAGCTTGGTGAAAAAGCCCAAAGGGACTTTTTTGACAAGCCGGGGCTGTCTCAAAATAGAATTTTCTAAAAATTATCCCAACAATAAAGCCGTGAAAATCCAATCAAAACCGGATTTTCACGGCTTTTATCTAACTTTTGAAGGGGCTATTTTCTTGCAATTCGCATTTTGAGGCAGCCCCATCTACCAATGGTATGCAGGATGTTTTCTGAATGAAGCCCCGCGTCGGCACCGTCCGGGTTTGGACGCCAGCCATCCATAAGTTCATCGTTCTCCATAATAAACGGGTGTGCCGTGCTCTGTCCCCATGAGACATCGTACTTGCCCATGAGATAATCGCTCAGTTCCGTACGATCAGCAAAATGCAGCAGCCGGTACGGCTCCTGAAAGGCCACCTTTTCCACAAAATAAAGTGTCCCATCGTCCGCCGTCAGAAGCACCCCAACATGCCCGACAAACAGGATGGATTCCTCCTCGGTAGACTTGTCGTGGAAGAACACAGTAATGAGGCGTATTCTTTCATTCTCCCGGAACGAAATACCCCTGGATCTCCATTCCTCCTGCACAGCCTGAACATGATGTAGAACATCCTCGGTGTCTTCCGCCCTCATGGAGGAATACAGGGCGCGAAAATCGGTCAGACTGCTTCCACCCAGCGCATCCGGGCTGGTCTTCAGTGTTTCCTCGTCCATGAACAGCACATCTTCGCCCGTATCCACGGGTGCTTTATTTCCTGCGGACACGAAATCACCAAACAGCTCCATTGCGGTTATCCTGCAGTTATATCCGGGAAAGCTCCCATTCATCTTCACCCACTCATCCTGCATCTCATATGGGTCATATTTTGTGTCCAGCAGTTTTGCCTGCTCAAAGCCAGCCGTCAGCCATTCTTCCCTCATGCTTTCATTGAAACTGTCTACACGGTTGAAGAAGCCCTGAATACGGTCTTCCGACACCCCGGCGCCGGAAAGCATATCTTCCAAAAGCTTCTGCGATACGCTGTCGTTGAGATTTGTGTACTCAATTTTTTCCAATGCCGGACGCTTCTCCGGCAAATCAGCGTCCACACCGCAGCCCGCGAATGCGGAAGCGATAAAAATAACACAGATAGCCAACATGATCTGCCGAACTGATTTCATGATCTGCTGCATCCTTTCTTTGACCGTCAATCCTTTCGCTTATTATACCACTCAGACATAATATCTATGTTAAGCAAGAGGTTTTTGGGACGATTGGAACACCGAAAGACTGGCTTTTACGACCCGGCTGACAAAATGGATCATTTCCTCTTTGCTGTACTTGTCATAGCCCTCCACAACGACATGCATCAAACCGTTTGACAGATGGGTATACATCATCTCAAGCTCTGTTTCGCTGGCATTGGGCAGTTCTTTCCGCCAGTAAGCAATGCTGTCCTCCTTGGCCAAGGCGATCATCCGCATCAGGACGGTCGAGCTTGTGTTGCCCAGGATCAGCACCCGGCAGGCCTCCTGATTCTGATCGACCATATCATAGATGGCCTCGATCAGCGCCGTCACATCAAAGGAATTGACATAGCGAAGGGATTTCTCAAATGCATCGATGAGTTCATTCTCAATGCTCTCCATCAGGGCAAAGCAATCGCTGTAATGGGCATAGAAGGTGGCACGGTTAAGCTGCGCCAGCGCGCAGACCTCCTTCACCGTAATCCTACTGACCGGCTTTTCCTTCAGCAGTTCCAAAAAGGACTGCTTGAGCACCATTTGCGTATAGCGTTTTCTTGCATCCAGCTTCTCCATTTTTCGCTCCTCACAAAAAGTTTACAAAATTCTGCAACACTCCGGCGCGACGTGTTGCTTTTCTTTCAATTGCAGGGCAAATGCCGATTGTTTCTGATCTGCCTCTCCAGTATACTATACTTGTGAAAGATAATCAACACCTGTATGATTATCTTGAGAGGAGGTCTTTTGAATGTATGATAAATATCTTGTTACAGGTGCTACCGGCTTCCTCGGCAGGGCTGTTGCGGAGAGGCTGGTGCGCCGCAGAGCGCAAGTGTACGCGCTTGTGCTGCAGAATGACCCCTATATCAATTTGCTCCCCAAAGAAGTCCATACCGTTATCGGTGATGTGTGCGCAAAAAACTCGCTGACAGACTTCTTTGCGGATGCCGACAGTCATACCTGTGTGATTCACTGCGCCGGTATCGTCTCCGTCGCGTCCAGACCCGGTCCGAGGCTCTATCAGGTCAATGTAGGTGGGACAGGGCAGCTCCTGCAGCAATGCATGGCGCATAAAGTGGGCAAGCTGGTCTATGTCAGCTCCGTTCATGCCATCCCGGAGCAGCCAAAGGGCTGCCCCATTACAGAAAACTGTGAATTCTCGCCGGGGCTTGTGGACGGTGATTACGCCAAGAGCAAGGCAGCTGCCACCGAGCTGGTCTACGACGCGGCGGCGTGCGGGTTGAACGCCAGCATTGTATTCCCCTCCGGCATCATCGGGCCGGACGATTTACAGGGAGGGAGCTTCACCTCAATGGCAAGATCCTTTCTTGCCGGGAAGCTGCCTTTCGCCGTTCGCGGCGGATATGACTTTGTGGATGTGCGGGATGTGGCAAATGGCATTCTCGCCTGTTCCGAAAGCGGAGAGCCCGGTAAAGGCTACATTTTGTCCGGCCACTATGTCACGATTCGCAGAATGCTGCAGATCATCGGGGCGGCGGCGAAACGGCGGTATCGGCCCATCTGCTTGCCTCTGGGTCTTGCAAGGCTGGCCGCTCCGTACTACGAGCGCCGGAGCTTGAAGGCTCGAAAGCCATTGTTTTTCACCCCATATTCCATTTCCGTTCTTGCCTCAAACGGCTGCTTCAGCCATGCGGCTGCATCGGAATGCTTTGCATATCAGCCGCGCCCGCTGGAGCAGACCCTGCGGGATATGGCCGCATGGCTCATTGCACAGAAGGAAGCGGGCAAGGCACTGCCTCATCTCATCCGGCGCCCCACGATCAGCGGCGCCCGCTGCTGAGCTGCTCTGTGTTTCGGCCTTCTGCAGCACATCCGGGTTATTTCTCCGGGTGTGCTGCTTTTTATCGCTCCACTTGCCCTCTTGCTTTTCTTCCGAGATTCGTATATACTGAAATTGTGTTGTATTTTTTTGTCGGTATGGAGGGAACGGCGCGGCACGGCTGTGCAAGCGTCTGACAGGCTGCCCTGCATCCTGAACGGCTGCAAAGGAAAGGGAACATTATGACCTGTGACGAGGTTTTTTACCGCCAATATCTAAGCGGCGACGACGCAGGGCTGGAGGCCCTGATGAAAAAATACGGCGACCCCCTGACCCTGTATATAGACGGCTACCTGCACGACGTTCACGAGGCGGAGGAGCTGATGCTCGACGTTTTCGCCTATCTGTTCACCAAAAAGCCGAAGATACGGGACGGCGGCTTCAAGGCGTATCTCTATAAGGCGGCACGGCACATGGCGCTGC
>OHNP01000936.1_pt1 | contig 11409 bp, 8 predicted proteins | sample 1569531 | NCBI WGS metagenome assembly OHNP01 (sample SAMEA3879587, study PRJEB24766) | human gut metagenome | biome: human-associated habitat; feature: feces | place: USA | collected 1985/1987
ATGGAGGAAAAAGGATTAAGCAGTGAGCAGGCACAGATCGAAGCATTTTATGCAAATACAAGACAGTAAGGAGGCACGTGGAAATGGGGAAACCAACCGGATTTTTAGAATATGAGAGAAAGACAAGCGCAGAGCTTGCTCCTAAGGACAGAATCAAGAATTTCAATGAATTCCACACTCCGCTTAGCCGTGATGAGCAGAGAAAGCAGGCTGCAAGATGTATGGACTGTGGCGTTCCATTCTGCCAGGCAGGTATGAACATATGCGGAATGACATCGGGCTGTCCGCTGAACAACCTGATCCCAGAGTGGAATGATATGCTCTATAACGACAATCTTGAGCAGGCATTTGCAAGACTCAGCAAGACCAACTGTTTCCCTGAGTTTACAAGCCGTGTGTGCCCGGCTCTCTGTGAGAAGGCATGTACCTGTAACTTAAACGGTGATCCAGTGTCGGTCCGCGAGAACGAGAGAGCCATCATAGAGTATGCATTTGCAAATGACCTTGTAAATGATAAACAGCCAAAGGTTCACTCAGGCAAGAAGGTGGCAGTCATAGGTTCAGGTCCTTCGGGACTGGCCGTGGCAGACCAGCTGATCGGCAGAGGCCACGACGTGACTGTGTATGAGAGAAGTGACAGACCGGGCGGACTTCTCATGTATGGTATCCCAAACATGAAGCTTGAGAAGCAGATCATAGACAGAAGAATAGATGTCATGAAGAAGAGAGGAATAAAGTTCGTACTGAACACAGAGGTTGCAACCGGAAAGGCATCTGCGAAGGCTGTGTGTCCGAAGGATGATCAGATGACAGGTTATCTTAAGAACAAGAACCTCAAGTATGTGAAGGCTGAGGATTTGCTCAAGGAATACGACGCAGTTGTGCTTGCCTGTGGTGCAGCCAATCCAAGAGATATAAAAGCACCTGGAAGGGATGCAAAGGGAATCTACTTCGCTGTTGATTTCCTCAAGACTACGACAATGAGCCTTGTAAATTCGGGCTTTGCTGACAAGCAGTTCGTGAACTGTAAAGGCAAGAATGTTCTCGTCATCGGTGGTGGTGATACAGGAAATGACTGTGTGGGAACAGCAGTCCGTGAGGGCGCTGTCAGCGTTACACAGCTTGAGATGATGCCAAAGGCACCTGATACAAGAACACCAGACAATCCATGGCCAGAATGGCCGAAGATCTGCAAGACAGACTACGGTCAGCAGGAGGCAATAGCAGTATACGGACATGATCCTAGAATATATGAGACTACAGTCAAGGAATTCGTTAAGGACAAGGACGGAAATGTCAAGGCAGCCAAGTGTGTGAAGCTCGATTGGAAGAAGAATTCTGAGACAGGAAGAATGACTATGACAGAGATAGAGGGAAGCGAGTATATCGTTGACTGTGATGTGGTACTCATCGCAGCCGGATTCCTCGGATGTCAGACATATGTGGCAGAGAGCTTTGGCGTGGAACTCAACGAGAGAACAAATGTCAAGACTCCATGTCCAAACTCATATACAACAAATGTTCCAAAGGTATTCGTAGCCGGAGATATGCACAGAGGCCAGTCACTGGTCGTATGGGCCATCCGCGAAGGCCGCGAGGCCGCCATGGCAGTAGAAGAGCTGCTGCTCGGATACACTAATTTGCAGTAGGATATACAAAATAAAAAAAATATCCCTAACACCACAGATATTGAGGTGTTAGGGATATTTTATTCTTTAAAGCAGGTGGTTTACCGGCAGGTACATAGGAAGTCCATCCTTGTACTGAAGGGAAACCTCGCCGATTATAAGAGGTCTGAGATATGCTTCCATCTCAGGTGTGACGTCATTCTTCTCAGGTGTGATCCATTCAAGCGGAATTGTCTTAGCCTGGTTGGCGATGAGAGATACATTCTCAGGTTCAATGATCCACTGGTATGGATCGTTAGAAACTCGCTTGATCGTGGACATAACAGCAGTCATTCCCTCGGCGGCGTATTTTACAGCAGCCTGGCCAAGTGCAAATGACTCGTTGATATCTGTCCTTGAGGAAATATGCGCTGCACATCTCTGGAGGACATTGAGCTCGATGGAACGAACCTTTATATCCATTCTGTCCTTAACAAGACTCTCGAGAGCCTTGCCGGTTCCGCTGAGCTGGGCATGTCCGAACTTGTCTGCCACAGCAGAAGTTGCGCTGATGTAGTTGCCATCCTTATCATGTATACCCTCAGATACGGCCACGATGACACATCTTGAAGTCTTTAATACATTTTTGATGTCCTCTTTAAACTGATCCTCATCGAAGTCTACCTCAGGAAGATATATGAGATGAGGAGCAGGACTGTAGTCATTTCTTGCCAGACAGGATGCAGCGGTGAGCCAGCCTGCATCACGGCCCATGATCTCCACGATGACAACACTTGGTATCTGGTAGATGTAAGTGTCGTGGGCAATCTCCAGCATGGTGGATGCAACATACTTGGCTGCAGAGCCAAATCCCGGAGTGTGGTCGGTATGGCACAGGTCATTGTCAATGGTCTTAGGGATGCCGACGATCTTCACATCCGATCCGATCTTCTTTGCATATTTGCTGAGTTTATCCACTGTATCCATAGAGTCGTTGCCGCCGATATAGTAGAATGCAGCAACCTGATATTCCTCAAATCTGTCAAATATTATCTCATAAGGTTTTGAGTCAACCTCAAAATCAGGAAGCTTGTATCTGCATGAGCCAAGGTACATTGCAGGGGAGAGCTCCAGAGTATTTACCAGAGGAAATTTTGAGAGGGCCATGAGGGACAGATCTATGAAATTATTGTCCAGCACTCCCTGGATCCCGTGAATTGCACCGTAAACTCTGGTGAATTTGTTGCTTTTCTTAACTCCGTCTATGACACCTGCCAGCGAAGCATTTATCGCTACGGTAGGACCTCCTGACTGAGCTACTATACAGTTATCTTTCATTTTGTAAATCTCCTTTGAAAGGTTTTATTTTATTCTGGACTGCGCAGGAGTATGGTTATCTTTTTGCGGCCATAAACCATAAGTGCGTCCTTGATTATATCTTTGTTGGCATCGGTTGTGTGTATCTCAACAGTGTCCAGAAGCTTTTCGACATATGAGCACCAGAGGTCATAGATGATCTTCTGGTTCTTCTCACTGACAGGCGGAAGTGCAGCCTTTGCCTTTTCCAGATCGCAGTCAGCATCTGTCATGTAAATGAATGAATCAGGTGTGAGTGCTTCCTCACCGTATGCTGCGACAAATATCTCTTCTGTCCTGACAAATCCACAGTCATACATCTCAACTATGAGATCGTGGATACATTCATCGATATTATCGAAATAGTGGTAGTAACGGAGCAGATGAGCCTGATTCTCGTCCTCGATGTCATCACGGTTTATCCAGTACCCCTTGCTCTGGCTCTGTTCCTCCCTGATAGCCTCTTCCTGCATGAGATCGAGATCTCTCAGTGCCTCCTCGCGCTTATCGGCAAGCTTTCTTCTGACATACACCACAGTCATGACTATGAGTGCAAGCAGAAATACTCCGAGCAATACGCCGAATAACATTTGTAAGCTGGTTTTATCCATTTGGTGAACACCTGCCTTTCATGTTTGGAAATAATTATAAATTCCCATAAGTATCTACATTCTAACACAGGTAAGATTGGTATTTCAAGAAGGCATATAATGTCAATTATAGTGGTTAAAGTTCACGTGAAAAATTCTTGCAAGAGATGTAAAGGTAAGGTATAATGTGCTCATAGCTGAGATGTATTAAGTCTCTTGTGATTTTGAACCTACATTTGAATAAACGGGATTCCTATATCATTGTTATTGAAGTCAAGCCTCGTTATATAAGTTCTAGTGGAAGGCAGATATACAATTGCGGTTGCCCACCTAGCGCTGCTAGGACTCAAAAGCAAGGGCGCATTTCAGTTTATTACACAAGATGAAGAAGCAGCATGTATATGCTGCTTTTTCTCTGTATGTGGATATATTTGCGGAGAAATGGAGACAGGGGAATGCGAATAGATCAGAGGAAGAAATGGTATCAGAAGATCAAATACAATAAGAATTTTAAGATAGTGAGTTTCATAACTATAATTCTGGTATGTGTTGTCGGATATATGATGATAACAGGTAAAAACAGAGTAGGCGAAGAGACTGATGATAACAACGATGGCAATTCAGTGGAGACCATAGTTATAGAAGCTCCGGATGATCCGGTGGGAGATTTGAAGCAATATGTTGAAGCCGACACGGACAGTACAGAGATCGCGGAGTATGACTACACAATTCAGGGAGCAGGAACTGTGGCTTCAAAGAAGAAAGAGGATAAAGGCAGCAGCTCGTCCGGCACCGACAGAACCAGCGGGGGCAGCGGCTATGGCGGATCGTCAGTAGTTATATCTGGTATGGAGAACAGTGTCAGAGTCATCCTGACAAATGGCGGAGATTATTATCAGAGCTATGTGGAATTTACCTGCAGTACAGGATTTAACGTGACGAGCGATGGCAAGAAGAAAACCTACAAGGCGGATGAATTTGTATCACTTGGCAGCGACAACAAGGCCTCATCCATCATAGTTGAGCCTGAGAGTTCGGATGGAATGATAACAGTATCGAGTCTCAGCAAATCAAGCGGCACCCCGAGGTATCACGGAGCCCTTGAGATAACAAAGGATTCGTCGGGATACATGATCATCAATCAGGTAGATATAGAACAGTATCTGTATGGGGTAGTGTCAAGTGAGGTTTCATCGAGCTACAGCCCGGAGGCGCTCAAGGCTATGGCAATCTGCGCCAGAGGATTTACATATAGAAAGCTTGGAAGTAACTACAGGGGATACAATGCAGACCTTGATGACACAACATCGTGCCAGGTCTACAATAACTTCCCTGAGACGGGAAATTCCATAGATGCAGTCCAGTCCACATCCGGAATTGTACCTACATATAACGGAGAGATCATAAATGCTGTATATTTCTCAACATCGTGCGGAACGACTACCACGAGTGACCAGGTGTGGGGCGGAAGCATGCCATATACCTGTACACGTATTCAGAATACGGCGCTGGACATCCCATATTTCAGCGATGAAGCGGCATTCAGGGATTTCATGGATGGCAAGACGGACACAGATGTGGTTGAGAGAAATCTTCCTATGTACAGGTGGACGGTTACATACACAGAAGATGAGATGAGAAATGCGGTTGAGACCGGCCTTTCAAGATGCTCGGATGTGTCTGCGACATCGGTTGGCAAGATCAAGTCAATAATGGTGACGGGAAGAGATGACAGTGGACTTGTGAAGGAAGTTACGATAACAGGCGACAAGGGAAGCGTGGTAGTCAGCGGCCAGAGCAATATCCGAGTTCTGTTCGCCACGGATGGCAAGACTATAACAGAGCAGGATGGATCAGAGCTCACGGGCTGGACAGGCGTTCCAAGTAATTTCTACTATGTAAAGAAGGATAATGACACAGGACTCTACACACTTAAGGGCGGCGGATACGGACATGGAGTCGGAATGAGTCAGAATGGTGCAAATGAACTGGCAAAGCTGGGATATACTGCAGCGCAGATAATAAGCCATTATTACAACGGAGCAGTTCTCAGTTCGGTTGAAAAGTAACGGAGAGAATCACTAATTATGAAGTTAAAGAAGCGCATAGTGCTCATATACCATAAAGTCAGATTGTTTATGGCAGAGATGAATAAGGATCAGGTGGCGGCATTTGCGGCACAGTCTGCTTTTTTCCTGCTGCTGTCACTGTTTCCACTGGCGATGACGCTGCTTACATTTGTCAAATATCTGCCATTCACAGAGACCCAGGTGTTGGAGATAATAAAGGAACTGTTCCCGGAGGAGATCAATTCCAATTTTGAATTCATGTTTGCAGAGATTTTCGACAGCAAGAGCTCACTGCTTGCCACCACAGCAACCATATTGCTCACAGTGTGGTCGGCGTCAAAGGGAACAATGGCTATAGGCCGCGGACTCACTTTCATGGCAGGCAAGGAGGACAGCGTCAATTATTTCCTCAGAAGAGCGATACACACTCTGTATACATTGATATTCTGTGTGATGCTGGTGGCGGTTATGGTCATATATATCCTCGGCGATGTAGTTGTGTCAAAAATGCTGGTGCGGCTGGATTCGGTGGAGAGATTCCAACTGGTGGATACCGTTGCGAATATCCTGTCGATCGTCAAGATAGCATTTGCCCCTACGGTTTTGTTTGGGGTTATGATCGTGGCATACTGGGCATTGCCGGTTGAGCGGGTGAGGATCAAGACCGCTGTGCCGGGAGCTGCATTTACGACCATACTCTGGATGCTTTTGTCATTTGGCGTATCGAGCTATATCAATATAGTGGGAATCAACACATATATGTATGGAAGCCTTGCAAGTGTGATATTGCTTGCGCTGTGGCTTTACATGTGTATGTACGTCATGCTGATAGGCGCGGAGATCAACAAATTCATGGATAATGGAATCCGGGGAATAAGAAGGCGTGCGCACAAGGCCGGGCGTAAGAAGAGACGACTTGAGAGGAAGAAAAAGCGTGCGGAGAAGAGGCGGATGCGAAAAATTCGACATTTAAAGATGGACGAAGAAGTTGATGTAGAAGTAGATAAATGAAATAAAAGTAGAGTGTATTCAAGTTAAAGAATACTGCGATTGAGACGCATAGTGGCTCATATAAAAATACAAGTAGTAAGCGGGTAAAGAAAACAATTTCTATAAATGTAAGATATTACAGTGCATATTATAAAATAAAAGCCTCCTATTCTGGTGGAGTGGCAATTGATATTTTGGTAACTAAGGGGGCAGTCACAGCAAGTCTAGCAACAGGGTATACATTGTCTACGCTTCTTTCAGATATAATAAGTAACTATGGAAGTAATGATATTAGGTCTCCTGGTATTGAAAACTGGGGATATAGATTTAAATATGTAACAAATAGCAGTAAAGATGGATTTGATATTTATTTAATTACGTATAATAGTAAAGGAAGACTTGCAGATACAAAGAAAATAAAGAGTGAAAGATATAAAGCGATTTTGATATAAAAAGGAGAAAATATATGAGAGAAAAAAAAGCTATACTTCTGTTAGTACTTAGTGCATGTTTGTTTGCAATCGATTTTATCTTAAAAGGAGATTTTGGTAAGGTGATGTTTTATATAATCTTATTGATAGGCTGGATATTACTTTTGGCATCAATTGCTTTACAAATGAAAAAGAAACGGGAAGATGATTAAATAGGAGTATGGTACTCGTAAGGTTTATTTTCACAATCAAGTTATATAATATTTCTGAAAATTGAATTGTTGTTGATCATGACAGTATGACAAAAAAGATGTTGACTAACACCCACATGTAGGTATATTATCTCTACAGGCAGTGACGATGCAAAAGATACGTATGTCACCATCAGAGAGACCGGGTCAGCGGCTGAAAGCCAGGTCAGGTAAGAGTGCGTATTTAATTTCACATCAGAGCCACCACGGCTGAAGGATTGATGATATCTGCTGATCAGTTGACAGATATTGATCTGTGTAGGTTGTGGCGTGTGACGTGCGACAAACGTCTAATGAGAGTCAGACATATGGCACAGTATATAGAGGTATATATGACAGTGTATAATGAATGTCTGGAATCAGGGTGGTAACGCGGATATAATTCGTCCCTAGTATGTATAACATGCTAGGGACTTTTGCGTTTACAGGGTGACAAGCGGCTGCGATGCGCGAGCTTGCTCGCATGCATCAGCAGACATTTGTCACCCGCGCGCGACATGAAACACGGAGCCCGGTAGGGCGGAGTGTGAATGCCGTGCAGGGATTGAGAGAGCGCGCAGCGCGGAGCAATCCCGGTAAACGCCAAAAAGAGAAATGAGCGAGCAGCCCGATAGGGCGGAGCGCGAATTACTGTAGGAATTGCGGAAGCCGTAGTCGGGCAATTCCGTGACTTATATATGGAAGTAATTAATATAGGATCCACATTGAAATCCCTATAAATAGAAAAAGGAGAAACACGATGAGAGACAAGTTGGAAGCCATCAAGGCAGAGGCTCTTGCCAAGATCGAGAGCGCAGAGGTTGTATCGACACTTAACGATGTGAAGGTGGCGATACTCGGTAAGAAGGGAGAACTCACACAGGTTCTCAAAAGCATGAAGGATGTAGCACCGGAGGACAGACCAAAGGTAGGTCAGATGGTAAATGAGGCACGTCAGGCCATCGAGACAGCCCTTGACGAGAAGACAAAGGCCATCAACAGAGCACTCCGTGCAGAGAAGATGAAGAGAGAGACAATAGATGTAACTCTTCCAGGAGTGAAGAAGCTTACAGGACACAGACATCCAAACCAGATAGCACTTGAAGATCTGGAGAGAGTATTCATCGGTATGGGTTACGAGATAGTTGAGGGACCAGAGGTAGAGTACGACAAGTACAACTTCGAGCTGCTGAATATCCCTGCAAATCACCCTGCAAAGGATGAGCAGGATACATTCTATGTTACAAAGGATATCCTCCTTCGTACACAGACATCACCTGTTCAGGCAAGAATCATGGAGAAGGGCAATCTTCCTATAAGAATCCTCTCACCTGGACGAGTATTCAGAGCTGATGAGGTAGATGCAACACATTCACCATCATTCCATCAGGTAGAGGGACTTGTGATAGACAAGGGAATCACCATGGCAGACCTCAAGGGAACACTGGCGCAGTGGGCAAAGGAGTTCTTCGGTGAGAACACAAAGGTCAAGTTCAGACCTCACCACTTCCCATTCACAGAGCCTTCAGCAGAGTGTGATATCACATGCTTCAAGTGCGGCGGCAAGGGATGCCGAGTATGTAAGGGCAGCGGCTGGATAGAGATCCTTGGCTGTGGTATGGTTCATCCAAAGGTTCTCCGCGACTGTGGAATAGATCCTGAGGTATATTCAGGATTTGCATTTGGAATCGGACTTGAGAGAGTAACACTTCTCAAGTATGAGATAGATGACATGAGACTTCTTTACGAGAACGACATGAGATTCTTAGACCAGTTTTAAGTATGTGTCAAGTTTTCTGTGAAAACTTGACATGCAGCTCCAGCCATTTGCCGAAGGCAAATTTTGCATGGCTGGAGTTCAATGATAAATAGGAGGACAAATAGATGAATACACCAATTTCATGGATAAAGGCATATGTTCCTGATCTGGACGTGACAGCTCAGGAGTTTGTAGACGCCATGACTCTCTCAGGATCACATGTAGAGGGTTACGAACAGAAGGATAAGAATCTTGACAAGATTGTTGTCGGCAAGATTCTCACTATGGAGAAGCATCCGGATGCGGACAAGCTTGTAGTATGTCAGGTAGATGTTGGACAGGCGGAGCCTCTTCAGATCGTGACCGGAGCAAAGAATGTAAAGGTCAATGATCTCATCCCACTTGTACTTGACGGTGGTAAGGTTGCGGCAGCACACGGCGACAACAATGAGTACCCTGACGGAATCAAGATCAAGAAGGGCAAGCTCAGAGGCGTTGAGTCAAATGGTATGATGTGCGGTATAGAGGAGCTTGGTTCATCAAGAGACTTCTATCCGGAAGCACCGGAGGATGGCGTGTATGTATTCCCGGTGGAGTCAGGTGTGAAGCCGGGCGATGACGCTGTGAAGGCACTTGGACTTGACGATGTTGTTGTCGAATACGAGATCACATCCAACAGAGTTGATTGTTTCTCAATGATCGGTATGGCAAGAGAGGCAGCAGCTACATTTGACAAGTCATTTTACCCACCAGTGGTAACAAAGACAGGAAATGACGAGGACGTCAATGACTATATATCAGTAGAGGTAAAGGATCCTGACCTCTGCCCTAGATACACAGCAAGGGTTGTCAAGAACCTGAAGATCGGACCTTCACCAAAGTGGATGCAGCAGAGACTTGCTTCACAGGGAATCCGTTCGATTAACAACCTTGTCGATATAACAAACTACGTTATGGAAGAGTACGGACAGCCAATGCACGCATATGATCTCAGCACCATAGCTGGCAACAAGATCGTTGTCCGCCGTGCAAATGACGGAGATACATTTGTAACACTTGATGGACAGGAGAGAAAGCTCGACCATGACGTTCTGATGATCTGTGACGGTGAGAAGGAGATCGGTATCGCCGGAATCATGGGCGGCGAGAATTCCATGGTAACAGACAGTATCGATACACTGCTCTTTGAGGCAGCTTGCTTTGATGGAACAAATATCAGACTTTCATCCAGAAGGATCGGTCTTGCAACTGATGCGGCAGCCAAGTTCACAAAGGGACTTGATCCAAATCTTGCTATGGAGGCAATAGACAGAGCGTGTCAGCTCATCGAGGAGATGGGCGCAGGTGAGGTAGTCGGCGGAGCTGTCGATGTATATCCAAATCCTGTACAGGACAAGAAGCTCCCATTTGAGCCAGACAAGATGAATGCGCTTCTCGGAACAGATGTTGAGCCTGAGAAGATGCTGTACTACTTCGGCAGACTTGGACTCACATATGATGCAGAGACAAACACACTGGATGTGCCAAGCTTCAGACAGGATCTGAACTGCATGGCAGATCTGGCAGAGGAGGTTGCAAGATTCTACGGATACGACAACATTCCTGTATCACTTCCAAGAGGTGAGGCTACAGTTGGTAAGCTCCCATACGACCAGATGATCAATGCCATCGCAAGGGATGTCCTTGAGGCAAATGGTTTCTCTGGCGGTATGTGCTACTCATTCGAGAGCCCTAAGGTATTTGACAAGCTGCTTCTGCCTGCTGACAGCGAGTTTAGAAAGACCGTTACAATAGCAAATCCTCTCGGTGAGGACTTCAGTATCATGAGAACTGTATCACTGAACGGTGTTCTCACATCACTGGCAACCAATTATAATAGAAAGAACAAGATCGCAAGACTTTATGAGTTCGGAAATGTATACCTTCCAAAGTCACTTCCACTCACAGAGCTTCCAGAGGAGAGAATGAAGCTGACTATCGGTATGTATGGTCAGGGAGATTTCTTTGATCTCAAGGGAGTTCTCGAGGAGCTTACAGACAAGGTTGGTCTCAAGGGACAGGTGACATACGAGCCTGAGTCAGAGTACACATTCCTTCATCCGGGCCGTCAGGCAAAGCTCAAGAAGGGCAACCTGACAATTGGATTTATCGGACAGGTACATCCTGAGGTATGTGACAACTACAACCTTAAGGGTGAGGTATATGTGGCAGTCATCGATATGCCTACACTGGTTATGCTTTCAAACTTCGATACCAAGTACGAGGGAATCGCAAAATTCCCGGGAAGTACAAGAGACCTGAGTCTTGTTGTGGACAAGGAAATATTTGTCGGACAGATAGAGGAAGTCATAAAGAAATGTGGCGGCAAGCTGCTTGA
>OHNP01000947.1_pt1 | contig 11326 bp, 10 predicted proteins | sample 1569531 | NCBI WGS metagenome assembly OHNP01 (sample SAMEA3879587, study PRJEB24766) | human gut metagenome | biome: human-associated habitat; feature: feces | place: USA | collected 1985/1987
CGAACCCACGTATCTAGCTTGGAAGGCTAGTGTTCTACCATTGAACTACACCCGCATAAAACATATTATATTAAGTTACAGATGATATTCCGTAACCAGTCGGGGTGACAGGATTCGAACCTGCGACCTCTTGATCCCAAATCAAGCGCTCTAGCCAAGCTGAGCCACACCCCGATATAACTGCTGCTTAGCGGCTTCAGAATCTTTAGTACCGCAACGCAAGTGTTATTATATTATAAGGCTATCAGAATGTCAACACTTTTTTTAAAGTTTTTTTGATTTTTTTTACTTTTTTTTGACAAGCCCCATTTCAAGCAGTTTTGCCTTCATTGCAGCCAGTGCTTTGCCCCTGTGACTGATACTGTTTTTGACTTCCATTGACAATTCGGCAGTCGTTGCATCATACTCCGGCACATATACTATAGGATCGTATCCAAAGCCATTCTCACCCTTCTGTTCATAACCGATAAGCCCCTCTATCGTTCCCCTTGTTGTAAGTGTACGTCCGTCAGGAAGCGCCGCTGCAATAACACATACAAACCTTGCACTTCTGTCATTGCCTGTAACGCCTTCAAGCCTGTCTATTATAGACCGGTTCTTAATATCATATGACGTATCTTCTCCCATATATCTTGCAGAATACACTCCCGGTTCCTTATTAAGATAGTCAACTTCAAGACCCGAATCATCTGCAAGAGTAATCATATTGCATTCCTGCATTACTGCCCGTGCCTTAATAAGAGCATTTTCCTCAAATGTTGTTCCATTTTCATCTATATCAATATTAATTCCGGCATCCTTCATGGATACAACTTCAACATCAAGGTCAGACATAATCATCTGTATTTCCTTCATCTTGCCGGCATTACCTGTTGCAAATATAATTTTTTCTGCCATTTCAATATACCTTTCTACACTATTCTATCATGTTACTGTCTGCTTCACGTCACACATTCTGCTATATATTCTGCTATATATTCCGCTAATCAATACTGTCGGTAAACATCTTAAGGCATATATTACAGTTCTTGGATTCCTCAACATGTTCCCATGACCTTCCGTTAAGACTCACATACCCGCATCCGTCATCAAGAACTACATCTGCAGTATACTCATCCGCGCGGTATTCTATGGCAACCGGACGCACTGAGCCCGGAGTCTTAATCTTAATAATTACAGCACACTGTGAGCCTGCTGCAAGTTCAACCGGCTTATCCAGCTTGACCGTGTAATATCCCGCATTGACAAAGCTTCCCTTCTGGACAAACTGCATCTTATCAAATGACGCCGTGCTCTTAAAATCATTTACAAGATATATCTCATATTCTGTCGCCTTGCCGGTTGCATAAAAGCTTACTGCGCGAAGCAGCTCATCATCCTCAACCGTATATACATTAGAAAAGTATGCCGTTGAATCATCATATCCCATCTGACCTACCCAGCCGCACTGGTCCGTCTGATAGATCTTCTCATAATTATCCGTACTTTCAATTCCTGTATATACCACATTATGCATACCAATATTAGAATCATAATACGATACATAAAATAATCCGTTATCTCCAAATGAGCTTCCCCAGCTGTTCATGCAGATAAATGCACCGTCTCCCTCAAGAGTTCCGTTGAAATTATACTTGGAATAATTGTCATCCCAGCCCACGATAACAACATCATGATTAGGCCTGTTTGTTCCTATGTAACAGTATGCATTGTTAGATTTGTTGTAATACCTTGAATATCCGCTTCCTGACGTCATCTGCGTATATATGGACGTCTGCACGCCACCATGCAGGAATACTGCTTTCTTAATACTCTCAAAATTCTTGCTGTCGATAATCTGGACTTCCTGGACATGCTTCACAGGCTTTGCGTCATAATTACATATTCCGTCACCACAAGGGTCATCCTCTTCCTTCACAGGTCCTTTCCACGATGCCAGATACGCTATTGCGCGCATACACTCGCCACCATCCGCCTGAGTTCCCTTAAAGCCGTTATTAACACTCATATTATCTACTGAAAATGTATAATGTTCTTTTGGGAGCAGCCCTGATTCAAGTGCCGTACATGCGGCAAATGCCCAGCATGTGCTCAGCCTGCCCTGATTACGCACTGATGGCAGCTTGTCCAGGTCAGCATATGTAAATCTTGACGGAAGAACATTGGCACTTTTCTTGCTGTCATTAAGGTATACTGTATTCTTATCTATATCCCACTTATAACCATAACCAAATGCCTTCTCAAGCACTTCAGCCTGCACATATGCATCACCATCAATAATCTGCGCAGCATTCTTTATCTGTGACACATTCTCTCCCACAGTCATAAAATCCGTGCCAATCTCAATATCTGCCCTTGCGCTGCCTTTCATTATAATGATGCTGCTTTCATCTATGCATGCAAATGCACATTGAAAATCCTTAGTAAAAAGATTCTCATCTAACATAATCTGATTATCACTGTTCATGATAATCTGCCCTTTTGACACTTCACGCTCTTTGCCATCCAGAACAAGTTGTATTCCACGGGAATTAATCTCCTGTGCAATAATCATATTCCATTCTGCCGGACGTTCATCATTTGAAACAGTCTGGCCTACTGCAATCTCTTCCCTTAAGAGCCTTCCGCCAAAGATGACTCCGGCAAACACAACTGCAATTACAACAAGTGTAATATACAGTCCCTTATTATCTTTCAATTCGTTCCTCCACGTCTCGGCGGCTTCGGACCTAAGAACTGGTAGAAGTAAGTCTTAATCATACCATTGTAAATCTTACGGTTCTTATCAGCTTTTCTGCCAAAATATTTTTCTGCATCTTCATAGGAAGTTATCATATATGCCGACCATGTATCCAGCTTGGCGAATTGTCTTCCAAAAGCCTCATATATAGGCGGCAGAGCTGACTTTTCCTCAAGTCTTTCACCATATGGCGGGTTGGTTATAATAAATCCGTATTTTTTAGGATGGCTCAGTTCACATACATCTCTCTTCTGGAAATGTATGAGCTTGTCCACACCAAATCTAGCAGCATTCATTCTTGCCACCTTAAGGACCTCATCATCAATATCATAACCCTGAATATCAACATCAATATCGAGATTAACCATATCCTTTGCTTCTTCTATTACAGCATCCCACTCAGCTGGCGGTATAATATTATCCCACTTCATAGCTGTAAATGTTCTGTTCATTCCCGGAGCAATTGAAGCAGCCATCATAGCTGCCTCAATTGGAAATGTACCACTTCCGCAGAATGGATCAACAAGTATTCTGTCCTTATTCCATGGTGTCAGCATAATAAGCGCCGCTGCGAGTGACTCAGAAATAGGTGCTGCACCGGCTACCGGCCTGTATCCTCTCTTATGAAGTGAATTGCCTGTTGTATCAAGTGCTACAAGTACCTCATCCTTGACTATATTGATACGGATAGGATATTCACTTCCTGTCTCCTCAAACCAATCTGTCTTATACTTTGACTTAAGTCTCTCAACTATTGCTTTCTTAACTATACTCTGTATATCTGAAGAGCTGAAAAGCTTGCTGTTAACTGAGTTAGCTTTTGTTACCCAGAATTTTCCATTCTTTGGTATGAGGTTCTCCCACTCAAGCGCCTTTGTATTCTCAAACAGCTCATCAAATGTCTCTGCCTTAAACCTTCCGACCTGCATAAGAACCCTTTCAGCCGTTCTTAAACCTACATTAGCCCTGCATATAGCCTCTGCATCACCTTCAAATGTTACTCTTCCGTCTTCAACCTGCGTTATCTCATATCCCAGATCCGTTATTTCTCTCTTAAGCACCGCTTCAAGTCCAAAATGACACGGCGCAACCAGCTTAAAAATCTCCATATAAACCTGTCTGCTCTCTCTTTATTTATTTTGTATGTTATTTTTTATTTCATATTTCCCATGTTCTTAATTGTAAGGCGTAGCCGCTGCATTGTCAACCAAATGCCCCATATCCGCCAATAACACTTTTTGCTGCATATCCCATCTCATCAGCCCTTCTTGCCGCTATCATACTGTTGGCACCTCTGTCGCAATAGAATATAAGTACAGCCGTCTTATCATATCTTACTATCTCCCTCTCAAATGTATTCATCTCCATGTGCACCGCACCTTCAACATGCTCCTGAAGATACTCGTTTTGTGGCCGCAGATCAATAAGCACTGCATTCTTATCCTGCATGTATGCCTTTACCATCCTTGCATTAATAATCTCAAATGACATATCATCATCCCGGCACTCAATATATAATATATATTATTCATATTTCAAAAAAATGCAGCATGGTCATGACTTATGTACTCAAATACTTTCATACATCATACATATATCCTGACCACACTGCGCCTCACTATTTATTATCTCGAAATAATATACAGATGCCTGTTAGTAACAATCATCCTCTTTATTATAAGAATTGCCAAAGCAGTCCGAACTGTCTGAACTGTTCTTTGAACTGTTTTTTGAACTATTCTTAGAACTGTTATAAGAACTGTTCTTTGAACTGTTCCTGGATGAATTGTCTGATGCATTCTTCGATGAATTCTTTGATGAATTCCCCATTGAATCTGTTGAATTACTCTCTGATGAGTTATAGCTGTTCTTTGCCATTATCAGGCCCTCCTTATAAGCTTATATTAAATATGCTACATATCCTAGTATTACTTATAATCCTTCTTTTTATTCAGTACTTATCGCATCTTTCGACATTATTTAAAATTTTTTTCATTTTTCTGCAATTTCCTGTTGCAAAACATGAAATCATATGATATATTATCATTTGTAAGAAGAAATTCCCCTTATTATTTCTTTTTACTATAACCCCTTATTAATTATTTATACTCCCCTCAGAGAGACCATACAACTTAGTTGTATGGTCTTTCGCTTTCTATAATATTATTTTCAAACTAATATTATTTTTATACTATCTATATAAACTATATAACAGTCATCAGGATTTCCCGGTAAAGCAGCCAGCATGTCAAAAACAATAAACAAACCAAAAAAAGGACCTGTACACATACAGATCCTCAAACAGTGCGCCAAAAGGGACTCGAACCCCCAACCCTCAGAACCGGAATCTGATGCTCTATCCATTGAGCCACCGGCGCATTTGCATCCATTATTATAGCAGATAGTTTGGACAAAGTAAAGAAGAAAAATGGGGAAACTTGCCGGGCAGGGGAGAGAACATCCGTCAAAATTCCGTGGTATATATTGTTTTTCGCCGTTCCGCGTGCTATAATGAGAAAAAACTCCCGAATCGGGAGAGAATCGGGAGGAATGGCAATGGCAGTGACGACGGATAGCTTCCGCAGCTCCCTGCACGGCTTCAACCGCATGGATGTGGTGCAGTTCATTCAGAAGACGACGAGCGAGCATGAGCTGGAGCTGCGCCGCCTGGCGGAGGAGCGCACCCGCCAGCAGGAGGAGCTGGAGCAGCAGAAGAAGGAGCTTGCCGCTCGGCAGGAGGAGTCGGAGCGGCAGAAGCAGGAGCTTTCGCAGCTTCGCGCCGAGCTTGCCGAGCTGCGTGAGCAGAACGCTGCGCTCCGGCAGGCGCAGGAGCCCGCAGAGCAGCCTGCAGCGGCCGTTCAGAAGCCGCGCTATGATGAGATGGAGCTGACGGCTTACCGCCGTGCAGAGCAGACAGAGCGCATGGCGCGCGAGCGTGCCGCGGCCTCTGCCGTCCGGATGCGCAGCGCGTTCGAGCAGGCCGAGGAAAAGCTCAAGGCCAGACGGCAGGACATTACAGGCCTGTCCGATCGGTTCCACGCGGATTATGACCGTCTGAAGCAGGCGCTTGACGGCGTGCAGGACGTGTTCCGCGAGTCCTCTGAGCGGCTGCATGCGGCAGCGGAGCTCTGCTCGGAGAAAAAGCCGGAAGCAAAATAAAAGATCGAAATGAAAATCACGCAGGCTGACAATCGGCCTGCGTGATTTGCTGTTTCAGAAGGAACTTCAGCAGCCGAACAGGGCTGCGGCCTTTTCCATCCGCTCCGCAATGGGCACGCCGAACGGGCAGCGGGACTCACAGGAGCGGCAGCCGATGCAGGCCGAGGCGGTGTGCTCCAGCGCCTCGTAGTGCGAGCGCACGGTGGCGGGGACCTCCGGCTGCATGGTGGCGAGATCATAGAATTTGTTGATCATGCCGATGTCAAGGCCGGCAGGGCAGGGCTTGCAGTGCCCGCAGTAGGTGCACTGGCCACGATAGGCGTGGAGCGGCGCGTTGGCGATGACCGAAGCGAAGTCCTTTTCCTCGTGCGAGGCGTTCTCGTAGGCAACGGCCTGATCGACCTGTTCCTTCGTGTCATAGCCGCATAGGACCGAGCTGACGGCGGGGCGGGTCAGGGCATAGTGGATGCACTGCACCGGCGTCAGGCTTACGCCGAACGGGGAGCGCTTCGCGTCGAATAGCCTGCCTCCGGCGAAGGGCTTCATCACCGTGATGCCGACGTCGTGCTGCTCGCAGATGCTGTAGAGCGCTGCGTGCTCGGGATCGATTCCCTTGAGCTCTGCGCTGAATTCCTCCGCGAACATCGCGTCGATATCCTCGCTTGCGGGCAGCATATCGAAGGCGGGGTTGATGCTGAACAGGATCATCTCGACATAACCGGACTCCGCAGCCAGCTTTGCGACCTTCGGGTTATGGGAGCTGATGCCAATATGGCGGATGACACCGGCCTTTTTGAGGCCCATGATGTAATCCAGATAATCCGAGTGCTGGATCTGCGCCCAATCCTGCTCGGAGTCCACATAGTGGATCATGCCGAGATCGATGTAGTCCGTCTGCAGGCGCTGCAGAAGGTCTTCGAACGCCGGGCGCACGTATTGTATGTCTCGGCTTCGGAAATATTGGCCGTCCTTCCAGGTGGAGCCAATGTGGCCCTGGATATACCAGTGGCTGCGGTTGTCCCGGATGCCTTTGCCGATGATGTCCCGGGATGTCGGGTCTGCCATCCAGCAGTCGAGAATGTTGATCCCCTGTGCGGCGGCGTGGTGGATCAGCTCGATGCCCTCTGCCTCGGGGTGCCGCTCCAGCCATTCTCCGCCGAAACCGATCTCGCTGACTTTCAGCCCGGTCTTTCCCAATCTTCTGTACCTCATGATGGTTGCTCCTCCCACTATATTTGCTTCATTATACCATGGGAAATGCGCGGTATCAACTGTAAAAAAACCTGCGCAGGAGCTTATCCTGCGCAGTGGAGTATGTTCTGCTTTATCCGACGATGCGGCGGGCGCCGATGTACCGGGCTGCGTACCAGCTTTCCGAGAGGCTCGAGATCTTGACGCCGGAGCGGGAATTGGCCGCGTGGACGAATTCGCCGCCGCCGATGTACATGCCGACATGGGAAGCGGACGAGCCGCTGCCGAAGAAGACGAGATCACCGGGCATCAGGCTGTCATAGGAGACGTAGTAGCCGTTTGCGAGCTGAGCGGTCGCGGTGCGATTGATGCTGTAGCCAAACTGGCGGTAGATGTACTGCACAAAGCCGGAGCAGTCAAAGCCGGAGGGAGAAGTGCCGCCGTAGACATAAGGATAACCGACGTACTGCATGCCAAAGACTGCGATCTGCTGGCCGAGAGACGTGCTGCTCGAGGAGCTGCTGCCCGAGGAATAGGAATTGTCATAGCCGGTGGCGGAGGAGTAGCTCGAGCCGCTGCTCGAGGAACCGCTGTTGCAGTAGGGCTTTTCCAGCAGGGTGACGAGGTCGCTGCGGATGTAGCCGATCTGGCCGTTGTACTTCACCTTGTACCAGCCGCAGTTGAAGCCGAAGATGAAGACCTTCGCGCCGCTGCCTGCCTGATCAACAAGACCGGAGGAAGTGGACGGGCCGCTGCGGATATTGGCGAGATAGGGATCGACGGAGCCGTAACCCAGCTCGATGTTCTCGCGCTCCTTGAAGGTGATATAGTCGGAATGCATGTAGCCGATCTTCAGGTTGTAGTTGACCAGATACCAGTTTCCGACCTGACGGATGACGACGACGTTGTCCCCGTTATGCGCCGTGGAGAGCACATCGGAGCTCGTCGATGCCTGAGAGCGAAGGCGAAGGCCGCCGTTCGCTTCGACAATGCCGATACCGGTTTTGAGCTCCGTGGCGCCTGCCGTGATCGCAAGAGCCGCAACAGCGGCGACTGTGGCGGCAAGGATCAACAGGACCTTGATCATCCGTTTCATGTAAAAGTACCTCCCAAACAGAAATTGTGCTTATTTTGCGTTCAGTGCACGTTCCAGCCACACACAGCCAACATCCAAAGCCGTGTAGAAGCCGTCCTTTTCCGTCTTCTTCACCACGCGGTCGCGCGCCTTGGCGGCGGGATCCGTGCGCTGGAGCTGGACGGAGACCTTTGTTGCAAGCTCGAGATCGTCGAGCTTTTTTGTTTCGAGGATCTGCAGCATGACGATGAATTCGTCTGCCATGGAACCGTAATAAACCAGATTGTCCTTCCGCATCAGGGGGTGGCCCTTGTAGGTGAGGACTTCATTTTTTTCGGACATTCGGGAACCTCCAAATAAAATGTAACCGAATTGTAACACATAGAAACCGAATTGTCAATAGCAAATTCGGAATTTCTGCCGATTTGTAATCATTGCGGCGGAAAGCGTTACAATGGTCCGGGAATGCGATGCTGGAACTGTCGGATGTTTTTTTGCTTGGGAGGGCAGAAAAAGAGGGGAGGCCTCTACTTGCCGCAGAAGCCTCCCCGGGCGGGGAACTAATCAAACAGGTAGTGCCGGACAAGCTCCTGAAGAAGCTCGTCGCGATCGAGCTTGCAGATGAGGCTGCGAGCGTTATTGTGGTTGGTGATGTAGGTCGGATCCTCGGAAAGAAGATAGCCCACGATCTGATTGATCGGATTATAGCCCTTTTCCGTGAGGGAGCGATAGACCTCCGTGAGGATCTGCTTCATCTCCGCACTGTTGTCGACCGGCACGCTGAATTTGATCGTGTTATGATCCAATTACGTCCGCCTCCTTTCTTCCTTTCCTCTATCATATCCGAAATTCGGGATAAAGTAAAGGAAAAATGCGTAAACAAATTGGAAACAAAACGGTGCTCAGCGGAGCTTGGCGTTCAGCTCTTTTTCCAGAGCGGCCAGAACGGCGGACACGACGCCGTCGGAATCGGCATCCGTCAGCGTGCGGTCGTCTGCGCGGAGCGTCAGGCGGAAGGCCGCGCTCTTCGAGCCGGAAGCGATGCCCTTGCCGCGGTAGATATCGAACAGCTCCACGCTGCGCAGCAGCTTGCCGCCTGCGGCGCGGATGCAGTCGGACAGGGCGGCGACCGTTACGGCCTCGTCGCAGACGACGGCGATGTCGCGGGTGACGGCCGGGTACTTTGGCAGCGGCGTATAGGTCTTTTCCGGCAGCTGCAGGGACAGCAGGGCCGTGAAGTTCAGCTCTGCGGCGAAAATCTCGCCGTCAATGCCGTAGCTGCGGGCCACGAGCGGATGGATCTGGCCGAAGCAGCCGAGGTCGACGCCGCCCACGCTGACGCGGGCGCAGCGGCCGGGATGGAACGTCGGGTCGTGCTTCTCGGCGGTATAGCGGGCCTCGGGGACATTCATGCCGCGCAGGAAGGCCTCGATCTCGCCCTTCATCTTGAAGAAGTCCTCGTGCTCGCCGTAGGTGCCGAGCACCAGATGCTTCGGTTCGTCCGGCAGGATCTGGCCGGGCTTCGGCAGATAGACCTTCGCCAGCTCATAGAGCTTGACGGCATCGTTGTGATAGGCGTTGTTGCGCGCCAAAATGGCGAGCATGGACGGCAGGGCGACGGTGCGCATGATGGAGGCATCCTCACCGAGCGGGTTCTGGATGCGCATGGCATTGCGCAGGGAAGAGTCCTCCGGCAGGCGGATCTGATCAAAGATGGACGGGGAGACGAAGGAATACGTCAGGATCTCGCTGTAGCCGAGGCTGCGGCACAGGGAACCGGCGCGGTTCTCGAGCTTCATGGCCTCCGTATAGCCGCCCTCCGTGGCAGCGCCGCGGAACGTCGTCGTGGGGATGTTGTTGTAGCCGAACAGGCGGCCGACCTCCTCGGCGATGTCCGCCATGCCGACCAGATCGGGACGCCACGACGGCACGCGGATCTCATGGCCCTCGACGGGGATCTCCAGACGGCGCAGATATTCGACCATGTCGGCCTCGGAGATGTCCGTGCCGAGCAGGGCATTGATGCGGTCCGGCTCCAGCTCGATGGTGCGTGGCTCGGGGATGTCGTTGAGCACGTCGATGACGCCGTCCATGACCTCACCGGCGCCCAGCAGCTCGACGAGCTCGCAGGCGCGGTCCACGGCGGGGAGCGTCAGCAGCGGATCGATGTTCTTTTCAAACTTGCCGGAGGCCTCCGTGCGCATGCCGAGGGCAAGGGCCGTCTGGCGGATGGACGTGCCGTTGAAGTTTGCGGATTCGAAGACGACATCGACCGTGTCGTCCATGATCTCGCTGTTCTCGCCGCCCATGATGCCGGCAAGGCCGATGGGCTTCGTCTCGTCGGCGATAACGAGCATGCCGGGCGTCAGGGTGCGGACATTGCCGTCGAGCGTCGTCAGGACCTCGCCCGGCTCGCTGCGGCGGACGACGATCTTGCCGGAGCCAACATAGCGGTAGTCAAAGGCATGCATCGGCTGGCCGTATTCCAGCATGACATAGTTCGTGATATCGACGATGTTGTTGATGGGGCGGACGCCGTTGGCGCGCAGACGCTGGCGCAGCCACTTCGGCGACGGGGCGATCTTCACATTGCGCACCATGCGCGCGGTGTAGCGCGGGCAGAGGTCGCCGTCCTCAATGTCAATGTCGACGATCTCCGCGATGCTGCCGCCGCAGCCGTGCGGCTCTGGCTCGTGCAGCTTGAGGGGGCGCTTGAAGGTCGCGCTCGCCTCGCGTGCAAGGCCGATAACGCTCAGACAGTCGGGGCGGTTGGGCGTGATCTCGAACTCGACGATGGAATCATCGAAACCGAGAACGCGCGTCATGTTGAGACCCGGCTCGGCGTCCTCTTCCTGCAAAACGAAGATGCCGTCGGCGATGCAGTGGGGGAACTCCTTCTGCTCGGCGTGCAGATCTTCGAGCGTGCAGATGGTATCGCTCTTGGTGTTGTAGGCAACAAGGTCGCCCTCGTGGAGGTTCGAACAGCGCGTATCGGGCACGGTGGTCGCATCGCCGAGGTCGAGGCAGGTGTGGAACGTGCCGTCGCCCAGCGGGGCGCACTCAAGCACCTTGGCGGCAACCACAGGGCCGTAGACCTTGTCGCCGGACTTGATGTCGGCGGGAATGGAGGGCTTATCCTTGTCGATGGGGTGATAGTCGTT
>OHNP01000948.1_pt1 | contig 11326 bp, 8 predicted proteins | sample 1569531 | NCBI WGS metagenome assembly OHNP01 (sample SAMEA3879587, study PRJEB24766) | human gut metagenome | biome: human-associated habitat; feature: feces | place: USA | collected 1985/1987
GTTTCGACGGCGCAGGTCAAACCGGGCGACCTTGTGTTTTTCAAGGGAACCTACGATACCCCCGGCGTGAGCCATTGCGGCATCTATGTGGGCAATTCCATCATGCTGCACTGCGGCGACCCCATCTCCTACACAAACCTCAACTCAAAATATTGGCAGGAACATTTTTACAGCTATGGGCGTTTACCGTGACGCCAGAAAGGATTTTGTATGGCAAAAAGACTTTCCCGCATTGAGCGCGACATCGAACGGCTCAAAGAAAAAATCAGCGAATACCAGCAGCAGTTGAAAGAACTGGAATCTGAAAAGACTGAACAGGAAAACCTGCAGATCATTCAGCTGGTGCGCAGCATGAACATGAAGCCGGACGAGTTCGCGGCCTTCCTGCGCAGCGGTGCGTTGAATGCTGCACCCACCGCCACCCCGTACCACAAACAGGAGGATGCCGCCGATGAAACCTGACAACTGGAACCGCTTCGCTGCCGGACTGCTGGCTATCCTGCTCTGCCTCTGTTCGTTCTCCATGCCTGTTTTTGCAAGCGGCACTGACCCTGCCCCGGAACCTCTGCCAGAAATTGCCGAGGAAGAACCGACTACGGGCGGCATGGAGCCGGAGGGCGTGTCCATCACGCCCAAAGGCAACGCAACACTGGTGGATGATTTTTACGGCGACAAGCAGCTTATCACCGTGACCACCAAGGCCGGGAATTATTTTTACATCCTGATTGACCGCGCCAACGAGGACAAGGAAACTTCTGTCCACTTTCTGAACCAAGTGGACGATGCCGACTTGCTGGCTCTGCTGGATGAAGAACCGCAGACCGCCGAGGTCTGCACCTGCACCGTGAAATGTGAGGCCGGAAACGTCAACGAAAACTGCCCCTTGTGTGAAAAGAGCCTGCGCAACTGCACGGCCCCGGAAGCGGTGAAAACCGACACCGAAACGCCGCAGGAAAAGCCCAAGTCCAACATGGGCAGTCTGATGATCCTGCTGGTGCTGGCTCTGACGGGCGGCGGTGCAGCACTCTATTATTTCAAGTTCCGCAAGCCTAAGGCCGATACCACCGGGCACGATGATCTGGACGAATACGATTTTGGCGAGGACGAGGACGACGAGGACGAACCGACCCCGGAGGACGAGGAACCCGCGCAGGATAAGGAGGAATAAGGAATGAGTATTCAGTTGGTAATTGCAGAGAAACCGAGCGTCGCCCGCAGCATTGCGGGCGTGATCGGTGCGGATCAGAAAAGGGACGGCTACATGGAGGGAAACGGCTATCTGGTGAGCTGGTGTATCGGCCACCTTGTTTCCCTTGCCGACGCCGGAGCCTATGACGAGCGTTTCAAGAAGTGGCGCTATGACGACCTGCCGATTTTGCCGCAGGAATGGCAGTACATCATCCCTGCCGAGAAGAAAGGCCAGTTTGCCGTGCTGCGCTCTCTGATGGAGCGCCCCGACGTGACGGGGCTTGTGTGCGCCACCGACGCCGGGCGCGAGGGTGAGCTGATTTTCCGTTTTGTCTACCAGATGGCGGGCTGCAAAAAGCCGTTCAAGCGCCTTTGGATTTCCAGCATGGAGGACGCCGCGATCCGCGAGGGCTTTGCCCACCTGAAACCGGGGGCCGACTACGACGACCTGTATCAATCGGCCCTGTGCCGGGCGCAGGCCGATTGGCTGGTAGGGATCAACGCCACCCGGCTTTTCTCCATCCTCTATCACAAGACCCTGACCGTGGGCCGTGTCCAGACGCCTACCCTCAATATGCTGGTTGACCGGGAGGCCAAGATCAGCAATTTCAAAAAAGAGAAATACCACGTTGTCCATATCGCGGCGGGCGGCATGGAGGCGGCCAGTGACCGCTTTATGAACCCCGACGACGCCGACGCCACCAAGACGGCCTGTGCAGGAGCGCAGGCCGTTTGTGTATCGGTGAAGCGTGAGAAAAAGACGGAGCAGCCGCCCCGCCTTTACGACCTCACCACCTTGCAGCGGGAGGCCAACCGCCTGTTTGGATTTACCGCCAAGCAGACCCTTGACTATGCCCAACAGCTCTATGAAAAGAAGCTGCTGACTTATCCCCGCACCGACAGCCAGTATCTTACCAACGATATGCAGCCTACGGCGGAAAGCATCGTGTCCGGCCTGTGGCCGCTGCTTTCCTTTGCGGCGGGGCTGGACATTGCCCCGCAGTTTGGCCGGGTACTGAACAGCAAAAAGGTGTCCGATCACCACGCCATTATTCCCACGATGGAGTTTGTGCAGAAAGGCTTTGACGGGCTGGCCGAGGGCGAAAAGAAACTGCTGTCCCTTGTGTGCTGCAAGCTGCTGTGTGCCGTGGCCGCGCCCCATGTGTATGAGGCTGTCACCGCCACATTCACCTGCGCCGGGAACGAGTTCACCGCCAAAGGCAAAACCATTCTCACCCCCGGCTGGAAAGAGATTGAGCGCCGCTTCAAGGCGTCGTTCAAGACCGACGCCGACGAGGACGCGCCGGAGCTGGCACGGGAGCTGCCGGAGATCACCGAGGGCCAGACCTTTGACCCGGTGGAGGCCAGCATCACCGAGCATTTCACCACGCCGCCCAAGCCCTACACCGAGGATTCGCTTCTGTCCGCAATGGAGAACGCGGGCAAGGAGGATATGCCGGAGGATGCAGAGCGGCAAGGGCTGGGAACTCCGGCAACGCGGGCAGCGATGATTGAAAAGCTGCTCTCTGCCGGATTTGTCGAGCGCAAGGGCAAAAGTCTTGTGCCGACCAAGGACGGCATCAATCTTGCCGTTATTCTGCCGGATATGCTGAAATCGCCGCTGCTCACCGCCGAATGGGAAACCCGCCTGACGGAGATTGCCAAGGGCTGCGACGACCCGCAGAGCTTCATGCAGGGAATCGAGGATATGACGCGGGAGCTGGTGAAGCGGTATTCCCACATCACCGAGGACGGTAAAAAGCTGTTCGCGCCGGAAAAGGAGGCAGTTGGCATCTGCCCCCGCTGCAAAAGCCCCGTCTATGAGGGCAAGAAGAATTTCTACTGCTCTGACCGCTCCTGCCGCTTTGTCATGTGGAAGAATGACAAATTCTTTGAAAGCCGGAGAACCGTCTTTTCCAAGAAGATCGCCGCTGCGCTCCTAAAGGACGGCAAGGCAAAAGTCAAAGGGCTGTACTCCGAGCGCACGGGCAAGACCTATGACGGGACGGTGCTGCTGTGTGATACGGGAGAAAAGTATGTGAATTACCGTATCGAGCAGAGAAAATGATCCGGCTGAATGACGCGCAGCATCGCAGAGTGAAAAAGCTGACCCGCTGCCATTGCGCCAACAATGTGCGCGGATGCTGTCTGCTGCTGGACGACGGCGAGCCGTGCGTCTGTGTGCAGGCCATCAGCTATTCGCTGCTCTGCCGATACTTCCGGGAAGCAGTGCTGCCCGCAGACCGGGAGCTGTGCGCAGATCTTGCAACCACGGCGGACACCCGAAAGAAATGCGAGCTGTGCGGCAAGCCCTTTCCCGCCCGCAGCAACCGTGCAAAATACTGTGACCGCTGTGCGCCCTATGCTGCCCGGCGCAATGCAGCCGAGCGCAAGCGCCGCCAGCGGGCAAAGGCGCGGTGTGTCACGGTTTAGGGGCTTCAAAAGCCTTGCGGCAAGCGGTTTTCCAGACACGCTTTTAGAGTGTGCGGGGTATTCCTATGGAAACTGCGAAAAGCGGCTTTGAAAGCGTGACAGAACGCATTTTACGGAGATAAAAGAACGATTCAGTAACGCAGCAAGCATAGGGAGTGTGGCTACAACTCCCGAAAATCGCCGTCCGGCACAGACCGGGCGGCGATTGCTTGTTGGGATAGTCCCAAACCCTTATGTCAGAAAGGAGCGCAGACGTGGACGAACACCTTTTGGAAGTATATCTTATCAACACCGCACGGCACACCGAGGAAACGCCTGTTGCGGAATGGGTATCGCTGCCTACCGATGCCGAAACGATGAAAGCTGTTTTTGAACGGCTGGGCGTAGACGGGAGCGACACGGAACAGTATCAGGTATCTGCCTATCAATCCTCTTTGGACGGGTGGAGCGAAGCCTTGCAGTCCGGCGAAAGTCTGGACGATTTGAACTATCTTGCCGCGCTGCTCACCCAGCGCAGCGACGAGGAACGCGACAAGTTTGCCGCTGCCGCACAGTATGGCGACCATGCGGCAAGCGCGGCGGACTTAATCAACCTGACGCACAATCTGGACTGCTACTGGCTTTATCCCGCCGTACACAATTCCGACGATTACGGGCATTATCTCATTGACGATCTGGACGAGCTGGAATTGCCGGACGCCGCCAAGAGATTCTTTGATTACAAGAGCTATGGGCGCGAAGCGGTCAAAGAGGATCGCGGCATTTTTACCGATTATGGCTATGTCTACAACAACGGCAACGATTATGCGGAGTGGTACAAGGCAAACCAAGTGCCGCAGGAATATCGCCTGACTGCGCAGCCCAGCCCCCAGCGGGATATGGACGAGCTGCCGCAGGGCGCGGCGCTGCCCACAGAGCCAATCCCCGTGCGTCCGCTGGTGCTGAACGCCACCGACACGCAGGGCAGAATCAAGGAGATCACCGAGCACTTGGAACAGGGCGTACAGGAGGTTTTTGAAAGTGAACGGTATCGGGATTACCTGAAAGCCATGTCCCGCTTCCACAATTACAGCCTGAACAATACGCTGCTGATCGTCATGCAGAAGCCGGACGCATCCCTTGTCGCAGGCTACGGAAAGTGGCGCGACGAATTTGAACGCCATGTCAAATCCGGCGAAAAGGGCATCAAGATTCTTGCGCCCGCGCCCTACAAAATCAAAAAGGATGTGGAGAAAACTGACCCGGACACCGGGCAGCCCGTGATCGGCGCAGACGGGAAACCCGTTACGGAGCAGCAGGAGGTGACGATCCCGGCGTTCAAGGTGGTGTCTGTATTCGATGTAAGCCAGACCGAGGGCAAGGAGCTTCCCGACATTGCCGTGGACGCGCTCACGGGCAATGTGGAACAGTATGAAGATTTTTGGAGAGCCTTGAAGCTGACCTCTCCCGTTCCTGTGACGCTTGAAAAAATCGACGGCAGCGCACACGGCTATTATGACCTTGCAGAAAAGCGCATTGCCATTGACGACGGCATGAGCGAGCTGCAAACCATCAAGACGGCAATCCATGAGATTGCCCATGCCAAGCTGCACGATATTGACCTGAACGCGCCGGAGCAGGCGGAGCGACCCGACCGCAGCACCCGCGAGGTGCAGGCGGAAAGCGTCGCCTATACGGTGTGCCAGCATTTCGGACTGGACACGTCGGACTACTCCTTTGGCTACGTTGCCGGGTGGAGCAGCGGCCGCGATATTAAGGAGCTGAAAGCATCCCTTGAAACCATTCGCATCGCCGCCAGCGAGCTTATTTCTGAAATCGAGGGGCATTTTGCAGAGCTTCAGGCGCAGCACACCGCAGAGCAGGAACAAGCTGCTGCGCAGGATGTGCCGGAGAACACCTTTTCCATTTATCAGCTTAAAGACGGCGACGCAACGCGGGATCTCCGATTTGAGCCGCTGGAACAGGTAAAGGCCGCCGGATTGCGTGTTGACCGCGAAAATTATGAGCTGGTCTATACCGCACCCCTCTCCGACACGGACACGCTGGAGGACATTTTCGTTCGCTTCAATATGGACAGACCGCAGGACTTCACCGGGCATAGCCTTTCCATGTCCGATGTCATTGTGCTGCATCGCGGCGAGCAGGAAACGGCGCACTATTTGGATCGCGGCGGCTATACCGAAGTGCCGGAGTTTTTACAGCCGGAGCAGACCGCACAGCAGGAAGCCCAGGCTGACGCCCCGCCAGCGGAACGACCGCTGACAGAGTTACAGAAGCAGGCTGTTGAAATTGCCAAGCGGTATGAAACGCTTTCCATGCAGGAGAAAATCGGCGTGATCGCGCAGGCGTTCGGCTGCACGTCCGGCACGATTGAAACCTCGCCCTGCACGGGAAAATGGCGCGGCACAAGTGATATTTCCATTCGCTTTGATAACGGCAGCTCTCTGTTTTTGGGCAACCACATGACGCGAAAAGCCAAAACCAAAAAGGTACAGCAGGAGCTTGTCGATAGCGCGTTGGTACGGTACAACCCTGAAATCATCCGCATTGCAAAGGAAACTGCTTATACCGCCCTCAAAGAGCGTGAGCTTCAGGACAATGCCATTGCCGCAGAAAAGGGCTTGAAGCCCTACACGCTGCTAAATGTGGAGTTCAACGACGGCGCAGATCAGCAAAGCAGCGGTTACATAGGCTGGTACTATGCGACGCTGGCGGTGGACGGAAAAATCTGCACGCATTTGGAAACAGGCTTGAATCACGACATCGCATCCGGCAGCGTAAGCCCGACACCCACGCGGGAGAATTACTATGCAGCCGGAGCGCTGAAAGAAAGTGATGTGGACTATGTTTTCAACAACGTCGGCTTTTCCTCTGCTTCCGGCCTTTACTCTCTGCATCTGAGCGACGCCGCACGGGGACGCGCCGAATTGGAGCTTGCGAAAAAACTGATCGACGATTACTGCCGCGAAGAATTTCATTCCGGCGCAGATTTCAGCGACTTGTCCGCCGTTGGTATTGGACACACGACCGTTACGGATGATGAAATCCCCATTCAGGCATACGCAAACCTGACGGACTTCCGCATTGAAAAATATTTGGGTGATGTGCTGATTGAAAGCCGACAGTATGAATCGCTGGCTGCGCTGATCCAAGGCGAGCTGAACGATTTGGAGTTTGACGACCTGACCTATGCCAGCGACGAGCAGATTGCCATGTTCCACGACCAAGAGAAAGTGTCCGGCAAGGAAGCGCCCTCCCTTGATCCTGCGGTACAGCCTGTCGTGACGATTGTTTGGAGCGAGAGCGATAAGCTGCAAGAGGGTGAACAGCTCCCGCTTGCCCGCGCCGACGCACTTTTTAAGGCACTGGACGAGGAAAAGCGTTCCGAGCGTGAGAAGCCCGGTTACACAGGCGGATGGTACGATAAAACCAAATTCCGCATTGACTGCACATTCCACGGGGAACGCGACAGCTACGAGGGACGGCAGGACTTTGGCGACGGGGACGGCGCTCTGATCGACCATATCCAAGCCTATCACGAATACTACGCCAAGGACGAAAACTGGAAAAACTTTGTGCTGCACAACGAGGGTACGGAAGCGTGGGAAAAGGACAAGGCCGAGCGCGAAATGCTTCTCACCGAGTTTGTGCCGTATATGCGGCTGCATTGCAATCTCTCCGAGCAGGAGCGCACCGCTGCGGATATGCTGGAAAATGGAGAAAATCTGACGCCGGAGCAGACGGCATATTTTCATGCGGTTCTTGCCCATGTGGACGCTTGCCGGGAAAAGCTGAACGCGGGCGATTATCACTTGCCCAACCCGCCGCAGCTTTCCGATTTTGATAAAGAGCTTCAGGACTACAAAGCCCATGTAGAAAGTGAGATCGCACAGGAAGCCGAAGCCGCAGGCATGACCGTGGAGGAATATGCCGCCAATGGCTACGAGCCGCAGGAGCAGCCCGCCGACGTACAGGAGCAGCCGGAGGAAGCGCCGCCCGCAGATGCCGTGCCGGAGCAAACCGCCGTCAGGTATTACACCATCAATGAGGGCGCCGCCCGACGTGCCAACGATGCAAACAGCTACCGCGACTACGCCGCAGGCAGCGCCACCGCCGAATATCGGCAGATGGTGGATCAGGCAGCGGCGATTGCCCAGCGGCAGAAAGAGCGTGTCGATCCTATGTACCACGAAAAAATTGACGCGCTGCTGGACACCTACGCCCGCAAGCTGGCGGAAAACCTGAACGACCACTATGCCATTGAAGCGCGCGTTCCCTCTATTCTCGTTGCAGGTGGCAGCAATTTCCCTGTTCGCAAGAAAGAGAAACAAAACGCCGCCCGTGACCGCAATATGCAGGAATGGCAGGATGTTCAGGGAATTTTGGATGAGATCCGCAGCACAGGCATGGGCGGTATCAGCATGGACGACCCGCAGGCAGCGGCAAAGCTGGAAGCCAAGCTCGTCAAGCTGGAATCGGCGCAGGAAACTATGAAAGCTGTCAACGCCTATTTCCGTAAGAATAAGACTTTGGAGGGTTGCCCCAGTCTGACGCCGGAGCAAATCACCAAATTGCAGCAGGAAATGTCGCAGTCCTGGCATTTGGATAAGAGCCGGCCGTACCCCGCCTATATGCTCTCCAACAACAACGCTGAGATCCGCCGCATCCGTGGGCGCATTGAACAGGTGCGGCAGCATGAGGACACCAATTTTGCCGGATGGGAATTTGACGGCGGGCGCGTGGAAGCGAACAAAGCAGATAACCGTCTGCAAGTGTTCTTTGACGGCAAGCCGGATGAAGCAGCACGGGACGAGCTGAAAGCAAACGGCTTCCGCTGGGCACCCAGCGTCGGCGCATGGCAGCGCCAGCTTAACAAAAACGCATACTACGCCGCAGGGTACATTTCCTGTATTCAGCCTATCTCCGGGGAAAAGCCCATTGACGTACAGCGCAGCGCCCAGCAGCAGGAATCCGCTGCCCCCGACGCCCACCTGACCGGGGAGCGCGTTTCAACACCGCGCGGCAGCTTTCATGTTGCCAATATGACCCGTGAGCAGATGGAAGCCGCAGGCTATGGGTATCACCACAGCACCGATGACGGTAAGTACCTTATCATGGGCAACGGCACACATGCCTTTGCCATTGCCGCCGAGCAGCGGGAGCAGGAAAACTATATGCGCACGGCGGAGCTGTCCACCGAACAGAACTACAATATGATTGACGGGCAGATCAACAACACCCCGTCCGTGGACGAGCTGGAAGAAAAGGCAAAGCGCGGCGAGGTGATTTCGCTCTCTGCACTTGCCGCAGCGGTCAAGGCTGAGGACGGCAGAACGCCGCAGCGCGACCCGGACGGCAAAAAGCCGTCTATCCGCGCACAGCTCAAAGCAGATCGTGTGCAGTCCGGCAAGCCGCAGCAGCGGGAAAAGGAACAGGAAGCCAAGCGGAGCATCCGGCAGGCTTTGGAAATGGAGTGACCTATGAATAAATTTGAAAATGTGGATGTGCTGGCATCCCTGCAACAGATTATGCAGCAGAACACAGCCGCCTTTCAGAATGATTTTGACATTGACAAGAAGATTCTGACACGGGCGGCAAAGAGCAAAAATGCCGAGGATAAGGTCTATCTATGGTTTTCCCGCCCCAACGGAACGCATTGTCTGCGGGAACGGGATGTGTTTCTGCGCGGAACGCGGGAGCATAATACGTTCCGTTTCTACCATGAGCAGACCAAGGAGCGAGTGCTTGCCTATGCCGTGGTGCTGTCCGACATGGAAAGCGGCAAGGTAAAAGGCAGCATTTATGAGCTGGACTATGCAGCGAAAGCCGAGCTTGCAATCCAGACCGCCTTGCGGACAGACAATAACCGTCTGATCTATGAAAAAGGCTCGCGAGAGCTGCCCAAGGAATACCGCTTTGAAGCGACGCCGGATCGGGAGTATGGAAAGTTCGTGCGCTATGAAGCTGTGCCGCATGACCCGGACGCGCTGCGGGATCTGCTGCGCGACGAAAGCCGGAAGCGTGAGCGGCTGAAACCCGGTAATTTCAAAGAACATATCGGGCGGCTCTCTGACGAAAAGGTGCTTGCCGAAGCACAGCGCCTTTCGGCGGCGTTCCAATCCCTGCAAGCGCCCAACAGTCCCAACGGAACGCATTTTGCAGTAGAAGTGTCGCCGTGGTTTGAGCGTATCGCATCCAGCAAGGAGCATGAGCGGCTATTTGCGCTGCTTCCGTATAAGACGCTGTATCTTTCCTCGGTCAAGGACAGACACGGCGTTTTCGCTTTTATCAGCAAGGACGAGCGGCGTGATCTTCCGCTGCGCAAGCAGCGTTCCTCTGTCCGGGCGCAGCTTACCGCAGACAAGAAAACAGCCGCCCCGAAAAAGGCAGCGGCAAAAAGAAAAAATCACGATTTGGAGGTATGAGCATGAATAGATTTACTGTTGAGGAAACAAACCTTTTGAGCATTTACCATGAGGGAAGCAAGGCGCAGCTTATAGAGAACATGACCGCTGCGCTGCCTTACATGGACGCGGGATTACGGGAGCTTGCAAAGCGCACCCTTTCCAAAGTAGGCGCGCTGACCGAAGTCGAGTACAGGGAGCTTGCCGTTTATCCTGCTGATGAAGTATGACCGGGATTAAGCGGCTGTCGCCGCGACAAAGCCGCAAGGTAAACACCCTTGTGAAAAAGGAGTGCTGCAACTGCGAGAATGGCAACTGTATTTTACTAGACGACGGGGACACTTGCGTATGCCCGCAGCTCATTTCCTATTCCCTGCTCTGTAAGTGGTTTCGGATTGCCGTACTTCCTCTTGATAAGCTACTGTATGCAGAGCTTTTCAAGACCGAGGATAAAAAGCGTTGTACCGAGTGCGGAGCTTCTTTTGCGTCCACCTCTAACAGCGTCAAATACTGCCCGGACTGCCGGAAGCGTATTACCCGCAGACAGGCAGCCGAGCGCATGAGAAAAAAGCGTACTCTTGTTACGCAGTAGGGGCGAAAAAAGCCTTTGATTGCAGGGCTTTTCGGACACAAAAACAAAGAGGTAAAGGATTGATACCTTTACCCCTAAAATCGCGGTTCTACTGCGTAACATTTCAAAAGCTGCACCTATGAGAAAACGGGCGCGGTGGCCAACATATCGGCTGCCGCGTCCGTTCTTTTTTTGCGCTCATTTATCCGCGCTCTGCTTCTTTTTCCCGTTCAGGCTGACGTTCCACTTTCAAAATACTGTCGATATTCTTCTTGATAACGTCGTATTCCTTGACCTGCTTTTTCAGCTTCCCATAGTCGGCATACAGGGCTTCTTTCTGCTCTTGAAGTGCTGCGTACTCTGCTTGCAGGGCGGCAAGGCTTGGTAGCTTGGTTATCCCCGCCGCCTTAATTGTCTTTGCCGCTGCTTCATAGAGAATAATATCGCTCTCATGGGCTGTCCGGTATTTCTCCTTATCCTTTGCCTTGCGGTATGCAGCATAGACGGGCTTGGTCTTTTGATAGGTATTGATATTCTTGATAAGCAGCGTCATATCGGTAAGCCGCTTTTCAACCTCTTTCAAGCTGTCCGCTGCCTGTTCGTTTGCTTTGGTAACTTCCGCGATTTTTGCGGTCAATTCTGCGTACTGTTCAATCTTATGTTCCGTCAAGAAATTCATGGTTTTCGCTGCCTGTTTCAGATTATGGATTTTTGCCCATTGCTCATAGCC
>OHNP01000977.1_pt1 | contig 11123 bp, 9 predicted proteins | sample 1569531 | NCBI WGS metagenome assembly OHNP01 (sample SAMEA3879587, study PRJEB24766) | human gut metagenome | biome: human-associated habitat; feature: feces | place: USA | collected 1985/1987
AGTCATGACACAAGAAAAGCTCCCTCACAGGAAGGAGCTTTGTCTACAGTCTGAGGCCAGTGGATCAAAATCCACTGACCTTCTTGTATTCCTGTAATTTTTCTTTTGCTGCCGGGGTCAGATTCTTAGGCACCTGAATCTGGATCACGACATACTGATCGCCGTGGGCATTTTTATCCTTCATGGATACCACGCCCTTGCCTTTCAGACGGATCTTACTTCCGGACTGCGTACCTTCCTTCACTTTGCACATGACATCACCGTACAACGTGGGTACACGGATCTCGCCGCCCAGGGCTGCGGTAGTATAGGGGATATTGACCGTGGTATACAGATCCTGTCCTCTACGCTCCCAGCCCGGCTTCTCCTGTACCGTCACCTTCAGATACAGGTCACCGCTCTCACCGCCGGAGTAACCTTCACCACCCTTACCTTTCAGGCGGATACTTTTACCGGTGTCGATACCTGCCGGAATATGCACCTGCACGGATTCGGACTTGCCGGTAGCCGGATCTCTTAAGGTAAAGGTCTTGTCGCAGCCATGCATTGCTTCGTCAAAGCTGATGGTGATGCCGGATTCCACATCCTGACCTTTACTGCGGTAGTTCGCCCGGCTGCCCCGTCCGGAGCCTTTCTGTCCCTTGAAATACTGTCCGAACAGATTGTCAAAAATATCCTCATCCCCGCCGAAGCTGCCGAAATCACCGGTACCGAAACCGCTTCCTCCTGTACTGTAATGGAACGTGCCGTTGCCAAAGCCGCCGAATCCATCGGTGCCGAATCCGCCTCCGTTCTTAAACTGCTCCTGATACTGTCTGGCTGCCTCCTCGTTAAATCCCTCCTGGAAAGCAGCAAAACCGTAAGTATCATATAGTTTCTTCTTTTTTTCATCCCCCAGCACATCGTAAGCCTCGTTGACTTCCTTCAGCTTCTCCTCTGCCACAGGGTCTCCTGCATTGGTATCCGGATGGTATTTTTTCGCCAGTTTCCGGTATGCTTTTTTTATCGCTGCGGCGTCCGCTGTCTTGCTGACACCCAGTACTTCATAATAATCTCTTTTTGTTGTCTTCGTCATATTCCCTCCATTCTGCCCAACCGGTGAGCCACACAACCAAGACGTTCTCCATGTAAAAATCAGCCGACACAGTTCCCTGCGCGGCTGACCACTTCACATCTCTTTTCAAACAATTGTCTGCTGCTGCAGTCGCTTGTTCCTCTTACAGAGATTATATTATCACTACTACTTAGCACTCGCAAGTCCCGAGTGCTAAAAAATATATTAAATAATCATAAAATCCATAAACCGGCTATTACAGTTTACCACCCTTAGAACCGCCAAAGCTTGCGGAATTCAGGATATTGGTGTCAAAGGTAAAGGTCAGTCTCTCCTCGGTGCGGGCTCTCTTCAAAGACAGCTGGATCATACGATCCAGAAGCTCTTTGTAAGGAACTCCTACCGGCTCCCACAGATAAAATGCCAGAGATCCCGGGATGGTATTGATCTCGTTAAAATACAGCTTACCGTTGTCCTCATCGATCATAAAGTCGATACGGGACACACCGTTACAGCCCAGTGCTTTAAAGGATCTGACTGCCAGCTCCCGGACTTCCTCTCTCTTCTCCGGAGACAGTTCTGCCGGAATTTTGCGGGATACGCTCGCCATGCCCTTGGAGCCGCTGCCCTTGGCATTGCTGACGTATTTATCTTCATAACTTAAGATATCTTTGGTGTGCAGGGGTTCTTCGCACTCGGAAGCAATAGCGTCATTCTCATCTCCCAGTACCGAGCAGTTGATCTCACGTAAATTGGTGATGGCGTGCTCCACCAGCACTTTGGTCGCATACTTGAACGCATCATCGACGGAGTGCGTCAGCTCCACACGATTTTTAGCCACGCTGATACCTACGCTGGAACCTAAGTTGACCGGTTTTACGATTACCGGATATCCCAATCCTTTTTCCACTTTGTCAAGGAGGTTTTCTATCTGTGCATAATCCGACAGCGTATACAGCTGTGCATCCAGTACCGGAACATCACACTCCTTTAATACAGCTTTCATGATGTATTTGTCCATGCCGATGGCAGATGCGGTCACATCACATCCCACAAAAGGAATACCCATGGTCTTAAGATACCCCTGAAAAGCACCGTCCTCCACGTTGGTACCATGCACTACCGGGAAAGCCACGTCGATCTCTACCGGCTTCTTCCCGCCGAACATCTTCACCGGGAACGGAGTCAGGAATACCTTGCCGTCCTCGTTGGTCATGATGACTCTCTGGGACTTTTTCAACAGTTCATCGATATTTTTGTAGGATTCGATCTTGCCGATCTCCTCACCGATGTACATTTCATTACGCTTGGTCATATAGACCGGGATCACTTCGTATTTGTCTGTGTCCATGCTCATGACAGCCTGGATGCCGGAGATCACGGATACCTCGTGTTCTACACTCTTGCCGCCAAACAGCATTGCTACTCTTGTCTTCATTTATTTTCCCTCCTGAATTTTACTACTCTCTGTCAACTATCCGGAACCACTTTCGCGAAATCGCCTCTGAGTCGTCTAATAGTTATCCGTCAGGTCATTCTCTAATAAAATATACTTATGTCCCTGCCCTTTGATGGCATAGGCGTAAGATACAGCTTCCTCCAGCTTGTCGAATACCAGGCATTTCTCTTCCGGGAATCCCTTCTCCAACACGCCCTCCCTGATGGGCTCGGTGTGCCGTCTGCCCACTAACAGGATGTAATCGCAGCAATCCGCTGCGTAGTTACCGAATTTATGATTGTATTCCACTTCCTTGTCACCCAGCTCCACCATGCCCGGCGTGATCAGGATCCGGATACCGTCAAACATAGCCAGCGTCTCGACCGCTGCCCTGGAACCTACGGGGTTGGAATTGTAAGCATCATCGATGATCGTCACCAGACCGTGCTCCCGCATCTGCATACGATGAGGGACCGGCTCGATACGGCGTACCGGGATCCGCAGTTCCTGCAGCGTCATGCCCATTCTATGAGCGACTGCGATAGCCACCACCACATTGATGACATTGTGGGCCCCGATGAGACGCATCTGGAATCTCTCGCTCTCACCGTCCGGAGTCACTACCGTGAACTCCGTACCTAACTGGGATACCTTCACATCTTTGGCACAGTATCCTGTCCCCTCCGTCTCGGAATAATAGAAGATCTTCTCCGGGGTCTGATCATACGCGGGAGAAGCTGCCTGCTGCTGAATATAATCGTTGTCACCGTTCAAGAACAGCATGCCGCCTTCCGGCAGGGCATCCGCCAGCTCGAACTTCGTCTTCTGAATATTCTCCATGTTAAAAAAGGTCTCTAAATGCTGCGGTCCGATAGATGTGATCACACCGTGATCGGGATGCACCATATCGCAGATCTCCTTGATGTCGCCCACATGGCGGGCACCCATCTCGCAGACGAAGATCTCTGTGGTGGGCTTCAGGGAACCGCGGATGGTCCTCACCACACCCATAGGCGTATTGAAACTCTCCGGTGTCACCAGTACGTTATATTTTTCCTGTAAAAGTGTCTGCAAATAGAACTTCACACTGGTCTTGCCGTAGCTGCCGGTCACACCGATGACAGTAAGTCCCGGAACGCTTTTCAGCTTTCTCACAGCGTCATTGATATAATGCTGATTGATCCCCGCCTCCATGGGATGATTGATGACATTAGCCACAATATCCAGAAACAGATTCACAGATACCAGGATCAGGCACAGTCCCGGGATCCGCTTCATTCCGCCCAATCCACACACCAGAGCGAATACCGCAGCCGTAAGGATCAGCTCCGTAGTGAGCAATCTCTTGACCCGGGCAGTATACACCAGCTTTTTCTTCGTATTCATCCGCTTCATGGCACGATATACCACGATGATCACGAACAGTACCAGATACTCGAAGATTTCAAGGGCAAGGTACGGAAACACACAGGTTACAATGCCCAGTGCCAGACCAAAATAGAGAATCCATTGCAGCCGGAACTTCTTCTTCAGCCAGTGAATGTGTTCTTTATTCTTATAGCCGTTCTGCTGGAACATATGAATGTTATACCGCATGGTATAAAAATATGCCGGAACAGCAAGCACGACCGCTATCAGCACACGTATGATCATTGCAAATATGCCTCCATAATTCCCCGGAACTGTGCCGGCTTCTCAAGGAAAGAAAAATGACCGGTTCCCGGGATCACTGCCAGACCGCAGTTGGGTATCTTCTCTTCCATAATATGTGCATCCCGGATAGGAGTTGCCGTATCCTGATCTCCCCAGATCAGCAGCACTTCCTGACGGATCTTCGGAAGCAGCTCCGTCAGATCCTCATTCACTGCCTTCACCATACACTGACGCATCATGGGTGTCGCATTGCGGTAGTCTGCCGATCCCTGTCGGCTCCTCCAGTCATCGATCACCTCCGGGAACATAGCATAGATCAGCTTCATGTTCAGGAATTTCTTCAGGATCTTGTACTTGCGGATCTTCCATTTCTGTGCAGTAGTCCGCACCGGCAGGACACCGGCACTGTCGATCAGGATAATATTCGTGATCTCAAAAGGGATGCTCTCTCTGGCTGCCAGCTTGATGATCACTCGTCCGCCGTAGGAATGCCCGATGAGGGTGGCCTGCTTTACCTGCATTACTTCCATAAATCTGCAGAAAAAATCCGCAAATCCGTCTACATCCCAGGGTTCCTTCGGTTCATCACTGCCTCCGAAGCCCGGGAAATCGAACTGGATCACACGGTATCTGCTGCCGTCTATCACACCGGCTACGGAATCATACACTCCCAGATCCGTACCCCAGCCCTGTAAGATCACAACCGTCTTATCACCGGTACCGGTTGTTTTATAACATATATTATATCCGTCTACTACTATATTCATTGAAAACCTCAATTCAGTGTCATTGCTGTTACAATCTTTTATTATAATCGGAATCTGCTACAATGGCAACCGAAAACAAATCCGTTTATTTCCTCAGGTTTCGTCCTCCGTGTCCAATCCCTGCATCAGAATACGATTCCACTCTGCATTATTACTTTCCAGTTCTTTCTTCTGCATAATGCGATTGCGGTCACTTAAGATGGCCAGCATCTCATCTGCGATCTCCTCCGGTGGCAGATCCGAATAATGATACAGATAGCCGATCATACGGCTCGCCGTAAAATCCGTGTTCAGGTTCTTCGTCACCAGATCGCTGAAGGACTCCGGATACCCGCGGGCTATGAGCATTTTATATAATTCCATACTTTGTGGAGATCTTGGTTTCATATTTATTCTACGCCTTCTTAATATGGAAGATCACGCCGCTCTTGGGGTAGATCCACTCGTCCTTGATCGCAATGTCATAGAGTCCGGCTCTCTGGATGCAGGCTCCGACATTGGCAGTGCTTTCCTTATTGAGATAGGAATACATAGTGACATCCATTCCATTCTTGTATTTCAGCTTGATATGGGGCTCCTTGGTCGGATCCACCAGAGTCACCTCGAAAATAGAGTTCCATACCCGGGGCATCTTGAAATAGATGCTGACCAGATGCTCCCCGCTTGCCTCGTTGCGGTCAAAATCCAACTTGAATTTCAGGATAAATCCGTTGCTCTTGCGTTCTACTTCAAACTGCGCTTCGTCGTCATTATCTCCGCTGTTGTCAATTCGCAAAATCGGCATGAACAGATCATTGATCACATCCCGTATCTTATCCGCGGGAATACTGTTGATGAAGTCCACGGCTTCCGGTTCCACCACCAGATCCTCATTGAAAATGCTCTTGGTGAAATCCGCATCCTGTCCGGTCTCCAGCAATCCACCGTCCAGACTCTTTTTATCATAGGCGAAACCGAGTCTGATCACATCGCCCGTGTAGTTCTCGTCTGTTCCTCCCAGACACTTTACGCTGAACTTCAATTCCTCATCGATCAGGTAATACTTTCCGTCTGTGGCTCCGGGGAATCCGGCTTTTACATATTCCTCTGTCAGATTCGGCTCCAGATTGATCGTGTAATCGAACATTTTCCGGATCCTGGCGCCTCTTGCCCTGTCAAAATATTTCTCCATATTGGTAGAAAGCATATCCACCGCATCTTCATCCTTTATCATGGAGGTAATGGTGGATTTCAGGAAAGTCTTTTTATCTTCATCGCTGAAAGAATCCAGGATCTCCGGCTCTCCCATCAGTGTCTTGGTGATCTGCTGGGAGGTCTCTCTGGCGTAGGCATCCTGGGTCAGCTTGTTATTCAATATATCGAATAACAGAAATGCTGCCAGCACACCGATGAGATTCCCCACAATATTGTCGATCAGGTCATCCAAGGTGTAACCGTTCTTCAGTGCCAGATAGGTATATCCCACAAATACCAGCAATAGTGCGATCAGCACCAGTACCATAGTAGCTGACAAGGTGTCCATCACACTTTTTTTCTTCTTTTGTTTCTGATTATCCATGAATTTCCTCCCTCGTAAATACGCCCTCATAGATTGCGGGCTTCCGCATGTAATATGCCCAGAACCGGTCACCGTAATCATAATGCCACCATTCCGACGGCAGATTGGTAAATCCCGCATCTATCATAGCATAATAAAGCAGACGGCGATTTTCACGGACCTGCTCGTCCTCTGCCCCCTGTACATGCTCCGGTGCCTCAAAATACGCTGCACAGGTCTTGTCCGTAAATGCATCAAACCCACAGCCCATCTCCAGTTCTCTGCCATCTGGGTCTAACAGCGTCAGATCAATGGCTCCTCCGGTGGTATGGGCGGGAGGCACCTTTGTATCCGGTACCGGGTCCGAGACAAATTTGCAGATCGCAGCTCTCCTTTTTGCCTCCGGCAACTCTTCTAAATGAAAATCCCGGATGATGTCCACAGAATACTTTTCAAACAATTCATGCTGCAGTGCAAAGGGGCGCCAGGCATCCCAGATGCGGAACCGGTAACCGTCCGGCAGATTCCCCGCCGCCTTCACCAGCCTCTCATACATCTCCTTACGGACGAAGCACTTCTCTTCCGCATGGTCCATATGCAGGATCGGATACAGCATTTTCACATCCCACAGATCACAGCTTTTCAATTCTATAAACGCGGAATCCACAAACGCACTGTCTATATAGCGCTCCGGATCCCCGATCGTCGGTATCGGCCTCATGGGATCAGCCTCCTTATTATTTATATTTATCATAATACCCCTTTTCCAATAAATATGGCAAGTGTCTGGCACATTTCATATAATCAGATGCCCGGTGTTGGCCTCGCTCCGGTCAAAATCAGTATTTGCAGCCCTGTTTCGCTGACAAATTATATTTTTCTTTTATTTTTTGATTTTAATAAGTGCCGTTGGTGATTTTGGCTTACCATCCCTATATATCTCCCCTGATTTCATAAGCGGATTTATAACTTCATTTAAGAATTGACTTCTACTCCGATAGTTAAGAGACATCTGTAGTTCCTTTATAGGCTTTGGTCCTTCCATCTTAAGAATAGCCATAACTTTTTCCGCATCTGTAAGGTTTTCTAAATCCAGTTCTATAGCCTCATCTCTAAATAATCTGTCATATAATCTCAAATTCAAAAATCCGGGATATATAGATACTACCGGCTGTAATTCATCTGGACTGGACTTGTAAGATTCCATCATGGTTTGAAAACCAGTTCCACCTCTCTCCATCAGATTTGCCACATCCAGACAAGCTGCTATGATGGCATTTCTTCTGATAGACGGTATAGAACCGGCTGGATATGCATTGTAATCTTTTGGCAGTAACCATGACCCTGGTGAAACTATTTCAATTCTGTCTGAATAGATATCAACATCAATCTGTGTTCCCGAAATAGAATAATCCCTATGGGCAATGGCATTTACCAATGCCTCTCTTACAGCTTCCTTAGGATACGATCTGATTTCATCCCGTCCACCCTTTTCTGTTTTTACCCAGCCTGTTTTGGTGTTTCGTTCAATAAAGTTTAATGCATTCTCAAATACGTTTGCAATAGAACCTCTTAATCTGCTGCTATCTAAAACAATACCTGTCTTGTTTTTCCCTTTCCATAAACGGCAGCATATCATTGTGTCATCTTCATTATAGTTGTCTGAAAACATTATAAATCCTGATTTTGCATACCCATCTTTTGAAACTATTTCTTCGTTCTGCAATTCTTTCATTGTTGGAACAGATTTATCTTGTCTGTATTCCTTACAAAGATTAAGGTATTCTGACCACTGATTATCAGTATATGCCACCTCGCTTGTCTCATTATCTACACCATATTTTCTCTTTGAAAGTGAAATAATTTCTTCCGGTGTTGCAGGAGTCGCATTTCCATCTCCCTTTATAAAAACTGTTTCATTGTAATCTCCTTCTCTATATCTTATTACAGAATCTGCAGGAGCAACTTTAACAGCTAATACAAAATGTTCCGCATTAGAATCCACACTTCTCATCATATATGAAATCTTAATGTGTGGAAAAATATGTCTATCATTAATCCTTGAAATTAATAGTTTTGTTTTATCAACTTCTTCAAGATCAATTCCAAAGGCCTCCCCATCGTTTGATACACCTATAAATAAGGTTCCTCCTTTATCATTTGCATATCCAATAAGAGTTTTTGCCCATTTAATGGGATTATCCGGATTCAATACTGCTTTATATTCATAACTTGTATCTTCTGTAATAACATCTGGATATATCTCTTTGATTTTCATGAATCTCCTCCATATAATAATGTTCTTGGCATAACTATATCAAACATTACTAAACATTACAACAACATTACAATTACATCATAGGTGAAAATTTACTTGCATTTCTGCCTATGATACAGTAGGATAAGGATTTTAAATAATATATGACATTATATAAACATTATTACAACATTATTACAACATTACTTAAACATTATTCACTTAATTTTTTTGAGCTTAAGTTACCATACTTCATTTTTATTACAATAGCTGCATTGCTCCCGATTTCTTCTCCGTGCAGCTTTCTTAGCTTAATTATTTAACATAAATAAACTGTAAAACTTGGCTTTCATTTCCATAAGTTCATCGAACGTGCCGTATTCCGCAATCTGCCCCTTATGCATAACTATTATTCCGTCATACTGCCTCAAAATATTCTCCACAAGCTTATGTGTAATCACTATTGCCATCATATTATTCTGAGCAAGCACAGTATTTTCAATCCTGGCGGCAACCGCATTGTCGAGGCTTGATGTCGCTTCATCAAGTATAAGTACCTCAGACTTTTTGAGCAGTGCTCTGGCAATCGCTATTCTCTGCTGCTCGCCTCCCGACAGATTTTTTCCATTCTCGCCAACCCTCTGTTCAAGACCGAGCGGGTTATTTTTTACAACCTCCTCCAGACCTGCCTTTTTTATAACCTCTGAGAGCTCATCGTCACCGTAGTCCTGATACATCGTGATATTGTTTTTCAGACTGTCATCGAACATAAAAACTTTCTGGTGTATCATTGCAAGCCTGCCATACAGAGCTTTCTTTGGAATCGCCCTGATATCCACAGCATCACAATATATGCTTCCGGTGTAGTCATTATAATACTGCATTATAAGTTTTATAAGCGTTGACTTGCCGGAACCGGTATGTCCGATGATGCCGATGAACTGTCCGTCCTTAATCTCAAGGTTCACATCCTTTAACGCCTGAATCTGGTACGCGGTCTCCTCACTGTATACAAAATTCACTTTATCATATGCGAATGAGACATTTCTTACACTTATGGCGTCAAATGTCCCCATATCGTAATCCAAACTTTCCTGCTCATCTGTATTTTTCAGTAGTGTTTCTATTCTCCCACGTATTTTTCTTGTTCCCCTCAGAGATAGCAATGCACTCGTTGCCTCCCTCGCCTGATTATTTACCGTATGCCCAAGGTCAAGCGCACCCATCGCAAGTGCGAGAGTTATGCTGCCCTTAGTTATAAGATATGCTGCAATGATATACTGGATTATAATAATCAAATATGTAATAAGTATCACAAAACAGGAAAACATATCATTTACCGAACGATATTTATACTTCTTCTGTTCCATGGATGCAAGTGTTCTGTCATGTACACTTTTGATTATTTTTTCTGCACTGAAGCTTTTTATCACCTCGTATCCGGCAAAAATATCCTTAATTTTTACATTGTATGCTGACATTGCCTGCATATAAGAATCCGTTGCATCGGAGGTGTATTTCCCAAACAGTGCCGGAACCGCAATAGTGGCAGCCGCTGTGACAATAATTACTATCGCCATCTGTGCCGAATAGAAAAACAGACCTGCTGCCGATATTACCGTCAGAATGATTGTCTCAAGCATATACGGCATCATTGACAAATAATTTCTCTCTGCCTTTTCAAGCTCGTTATTCATGACCGAGATATATTCTGCTGTATTTTTCTCGCCAAAATCTTTAAAATCCTTTGACATAATTCCTGAAAAGACATCAGTTCTTATCTGCGAATCAGTCTTTTTCAGAAAAAGACGCAGTACATACTTCTGAAAGCCCTGTGTTAAAAAGAAAAATGCCAGCGTAACTGCTCCTAATGGAATCAGCCTTATAATGCTGTCCATACTGCTCCCTCCGACTGCCGCAAAGACGCAGGATATAAAATACGATATTGCGACTACCGCAAGTGCCTGAATGATATCCGCCAGAATAAGCATTGAAAACCACAGCTTATTTCTGTGAAAATAAGAGTTTATTGATATATTTTTCGATTTGCTCATGATAAATTCCCTTCAATTTTGTTCAAGCGCTTTGACAAGCATTACCTTATCACGCTTCGCTAAAATCTACCATGGCAAATATGGAAACTTCAACTAATAATCAAGACTCACATCTCTCAGATTATATTTATTGCATAAGTCTCTGATTGCTTTAATTCTCTTTCTATCATCATATGTGCATGCGAGTGCATAGGAATATTCCAGTAGTTCGACACATTCTGTTTCCTTAAATATAATATTTTTATCACCTCTCTCAAGAACATTCTGCACGTATAAATACAGCAGACGCGAAAGCCACTCAGCCTCATAAAGCTTTACTGACAGCTTAATCGCTTCCATAAACTTCTCGCCTGCTAACTTAAA
>OHNP01000986.1_pt1 | contig 11048 bp, 7 predicted proteins | sample 1569531 | NCBI WGS metagenome assembly OHNP01 (sample SAMEA3879587, study PRJEB24766) | human gut metagenome | biome: human-associated habitat; feature: feces | place: USA | collected 1985/1987
TATTGTTGATAAGTTTTGTTACAACCTTGCTGTTGTACATTGGATCTGCTAATACATCTCTATGCTGAGTATGTCCTTTACGTGGCACGGTTCTTCCCTCCTTAACATAATTTAATTAATTCATAGGTACTCACATGTGTCTATGTGTTCGCGCTCGGTATATCTTATGTCCTGCAACCTACAGGAAATATATCTATCCGGCACTTAAACCAATCTGACAATTAAGTGAATATTATTTTGCGTCTTTAGGTCTCTTAGCGCCGTATTTCGAACGCGCCTGTCTTCTCTTAGCAACACCTGCTGTATCGAGTGTTCCTCTTACGATATGATATCTTGTACCTGGTAAGTCTTTTACCCTACCACCTCTTACAAGAACAACGCTATGTTCCTGAAGGTTATGTCCTTCACCTGGAATGTAGCTTGTTACTTCAATACCGTTAGAAAGACGAACTCTGGCAATTTTTCTAAGAGCTGAGTTAGGTTTCTTAGGGGTCTTAGTCTTAACTGCTGTACAAACACCTCTCTTCTGTGGAGAAGCTGTATCGATAGCTTTCTTCTGAAGTGAGTTGTAACTCTTTAAAAGAGCTGGAGCTGTTGACTTCTTAACAGATGTCTGTCTTCCCTTTCTTACTAACTGGTTAAATGTAGGCATTCTTTTTCACCTCCTGATAAATAAATTTCCTTGGTTGCGAATCTGATTATTCAAATTCTCTCATTTGCGCACAAAAATAAGCCATGCTACATTGCACGCACGGCTTATTATAAATGTTAATTTATCTGTTGTCAACAGGTAAATTTATATGATTTAAAGTTTTATTCTTCTGTATTAACTTCTTCTGTGGTTTCTTCTGCTGCATTATCTGTGCTTTCTGAAGTTTCTGCTGTTTCTTCAGGTGAATTGTCTGTATTTTCAGCAATGTCTTCACCTTCAAAATCTTCCTCAAAAGAAAGTTCTTCTTCACTGCTCTCATCAGAGTCAAGTCTTACATCTCTGTATCTCTTCATACCTGTACCTGCAGGAATAAGTTTACCGATAAGAACGTTTTCCTTAAGACCGATAAGTGGGTCTACCTTGCCGTTAATTGCTGCTTCGGTAAGAACCTTTGTTGTTTCCTGGAAAGATGCAGCTGAAAGGAATGAGTTGGTAGCAAGAGCTGCCTTTGTAATACCTAACATAATCTGTGTTCCTTCTGCAGGTTCAAGCTTCTGTTCAGCAAGTTTTTCGTTCATTTCATTGAAGTCAAGTACGTCAACTGTTACTCCTGAAAGATATTCAGAATCACCAGGATTTTCGATTTTAATCTTCTTGAGCATCTGTCTTACAATTACTTCAATATGCTTATCGTTAATTTCAACACCCTGAAGTCTGTATACACGCTGTACTTCACGAAGCATATAATCCTGAACCGCTCTTACACCCTTAATCTTAAGGATATCATGTGGGTTAACACTACCTTCTGTAAGCTCATCACCGGCTTCAAGTACCTGTCCATCAACAATCTTAATTCTTGAACCATAAGGTATAAGATAATTCTTAACATTACCTGTCATTGGATCTGTGACAACAACTTCACGTTTCTTCTTAGTATCAACAATCTTGGCAACGCCACCGAATTCTGCAATAATTGCAAGTCCCTTTGGCTTTCTTGCTTCAAAAAGTTCTTCTACTCTAGGAAGACCCTGTGTGATATCATCACCGGCAACACCACCGGCATGGAATGTTCTCATGGTAAGCTGTGTACCAGGTTCACCGATTGACTGGGCAGCAATGATACCGACTGCTTCACCGACCTGTACCTGTTGTCCTGTTGCCATATTGGCACCATAACATTTAGCACAAACACCAAGGTGTGACTTACATGAAAGAACTGTTCTTATCTTAACTTCTTTAAGTCCGAGCTTTTCAATAATTTCTGCTCTCTTAGGAGTAATCATATGATTCTTCTTAATGAGGATTTCCCCGGTTTCAGGGTCTACGATATCTTCAGCAAGATATCTTCCTGTGATTCTATCCTTCAATCCTTCAATTACTTCCTGGCCTTCCATAAATGCTTTAACTACCATTCCCGGAATTTCTTTGCCTTCTGAGCAGTCAACTTCTCTGATAATAAGCTCCTGGGATACGTCAACAAGACGTCTCGTGAGGTATCCTGAATCGGCTGTTCTTAATGCGGTATCTGAAAGACCCTTTCTGGCACCATGGGCAGAAATGAAATATTCCAGAACATCAAGACCTTCACGGAAGTTTGACTTGATTGGAAGTTCGATAGTTCTACCTGATGTATCTGCCATGAGTCCACGCATACCTGCTAACTGCTTAATCTGCTGGTTAGAACCACGGGCACCTGAGTCAGCCATCATAAAGATGTTGTTATACTTGTCAAGTCCGGAAATAAGTGCATCAGTAAGTTTCGCATCGGTATCAAACCATGTTGCTACTACTTCTTTATATCTTTCTTCTTCAGTAATAAGACCTCTTCTGAAGTTCTTCATAATCTTATCAACTGTTGCCTCAGCTGCTGCAAGCATATCTTTCTTCTGTGCAGGAACTGTCATATCTGAAATTGATACTGTCATGGATGCTCTTGTAGAATACTTGTAACCTGTTGACTTAATAAGGTCAAGTACTTCAGCTGTCTTTGTGGCACCATGTGTATTAATTACTTTTTCAAGTATCTTCTTTAATTCTTTCTTTCTTACAAGGAAATCAACTTCAAGCTTACATTCATTTTCAGGAATACTTCTGTCTATAAATCCAAGATCCTGAGGAATGATTTCATTAAAGAGGAATCTTCCTAATGTAGAGTTAATAACATCACTCTTAACTGTTCCGTCTTCCAATGTCTTAGTTACTCTTACATTGATTTTTGAATGTAATGTAATAATTCCGTTCTCATAAGCAAGAATTGCTTCATTAACGCTCTTGAATGATTTGCCTTCTCCAAGCGCTCCCGGTCTTTCCTGTGTAAGGTAATAGATACCGAGAACCATATCCTGTGAAGGAACGGCTACAGGACCACCATCTGATGGTTTTAAGAGGTTATTAGGCGAGAGAAGAAGGAATCTGCACTCTGCCTGTGCTTCTACTGACAATGGAAGGTGTACCGCCATCTGGTCACCGTCGAAATCGGCGTTGAACGCTGTACATACAAGTGGATGAAGCTTAATAGCCTTACCCTCTACAAGTATTGGTTCAAATGCCTGAATACCAAGTCTATGGAGTGTAGGAGCACGGTTAAGCATAACCGGATGTTCTTTAATTACATCCTCTAATACATCCCATACTTCTGTCTCTAACTTTTCAACTTTTTTCTTAGCACCCTTTACATTTGGGCAATAACCGCTTGATACAAGTTCTTTCATAACGAATGGTTTGAAAAGTTCGATTGCCATTTCTTTTGGAAGGCCACACTGGTAAATCTTAAGTTCCGGTCCTACTACGATAACCGAACGTCCAGAGTAGTCAACACGCTTACCAAGAAGATTCTGACGGAAACGGCCCTGTTTACCTTTTAACATATCTGATAAAGACTTAAGTGCTCTGTTACCCGGTCCTGTTACGGGACGTCCTCTTCTACCATTATCAATCAATGCATCAACTGCTTCCTGAAGCATTCTTTTTTCATTACGGATAATGATTTCAGGTGCTCCAAGTTCCATAAGTCTTGCAAGACGGTTATTTCTGTTGATAATTCTTCTATATAAATCGTTTAAGTCTGATGTTGCGAATCTGCCGCCATCAAGCTGAACCATAGGTCTTAAATCCGGTGGTATTACCGGAATGACATCAAGTATCATCCATTCAGGCTTATTTCCTGATTCCCTGAATGCCTCAACAACTTCAAGTCTCTTAACGATTCTTGCTTTTTTCTGTCCTGAAGCATCTTTCAGTTCAGCTTTTAATTCAGCTGAATCTTTATCAAGGTCGATATTGTGGAGTAATTCCTTAATTGATTCCGCACCCATACCTACTCTGAATGCAGAACCCCATTTTTCGTATGCTGCCGCATATTCCTGCTCTGATAATATCTGTTTAAAAGATAAATCCGTATCACCTGCATCAAGAACTATATATGATGCAAAATATAATACTTTTTCAAGTACTCTTGGTGAAAGGTCAAGAATAAGTCCCATACGGCTTGGTATTCCTTTAAAATACCATATATGTGATACAGGAGCTGCAAGGCTTATATGTCCCATACGCTCTCTACGAACGCTTGCCTTTGTAACTTCTACGCCACAACGGTCACAGACAATTCCTTTATATCTGATTTTTTTGTACTTACCGCAGTAACATTCCCAGTCTTTACTTGGTCCAAATATCTTCTCACAGAACAGTCCGTCCCTTTCAGGTTTTAATGTTCTGTAGTTGATTGTTTCCGGCTTAATAACCTCTCCGTGAGACCACTCCAGAATTTTTTCAGGGGATGCAAGACCAATCTTAATTGAATCGAATGTTATCGGCTGATATGTTTCGTTATTAGTATTTTCTGGCATAACTAATCTCCCTTCTATTCTTCACTGTCGAATGCTGAATCATCGAAATCTGCTATATCTGATGTGTCTTCTTCAACATCAGAAAGTTCTCCGTCAACGAATTCCTGTTTCTGATATCCAAAGTCACCGAATGCTTCTTCATATCCATATGCTTTATTATCACTCATAAGGTCTTCATGTGAAGTATCAGATTCTGCGTAGCCGATATTTTCTTTAATATCAACTTCTTCGCCGTTCTCATCAAGAACCTTAACATCAAGTGCAAGTGATCTTAATTCTTCAAGAAGTACCTTGAAGGATTCAGGAATACCCGGTTCAGGAATATTATCACCTTTGATAATTGCTTCGTATGTCTTAACACGTCCTACAACGTCATCTGACTTAACTGTAAGGATTTCCTGAAGCGTATATGAAGCACCATATGCTTCAAGAGCCCAAACTTCCATTTCACCGAAACGCTGTCCACCAAATTGTGCTTTACCACCAAGCGGCTGCTGTGTAACAAGTGAGTAAGGACCGGTCGAACGTGCATGAATCTTATCATCAACAAGATGATGAAGCTTAAGGTAATGCATGTGTCCGATTGTAACAGGGCTGTCAAAATATTCTCCTGTTCTACCATCTCTCAATCTTACTTTACCATCTCTTGAAATAGGAACGCCTTTCCATTCTGCTCTATGGTCAAGGTGTTCACCAAGATATTCCATAAGTTCTTCATTTATCTTGCCGTCCCATTTTTCTTTGAATTCATCCCATTCAAGATTTACATAATCGTTGGCAAGATCAAGTGTATCCATAATATCTTTTTCGTTAGCACCGTCAAATACAGGTGTTGATATCTTAAATCCAAGTGCTCTCGCTGCAAGGCTTAAGTGAATCTCAAGAACCTGACCGATATTCATACGTGATGGTACACCAAGAGGATTAAGAACGATGTCAAGAGGTCGTCCATTTGGAAGATATGGCATATCTTCTACAGGTAAAATTCTTGAAACGACACCCTTGTTACCATGACGTCCGGCCATCTTATCACCTACAGAAATCTTTCTCTTCTGTGCGATGTAGATACGAACCGACTGATTAACGCCCGGATTGAGGTCATCCCCGTTCTCTCTTGTAAATACCTTAGCATCAACTATAACACCATACTCTCCGTGAGGAACTCTGAGTGAAGTATCTCTTACCTCTCTTGCCTTCTCACCAAAAATGGCTCTTAAAAGTCTCTCTTCGGCTGTAAGCTCTGTCTCACCCTTAGGTGTAACTTTACCTACAAGAATATCTCCGGCACGGACTTCTGCACCAATTCTTATAATACCTCTTTCATCAAGGTCTTTAAGTGCATCTTCACCAACGCCCGGAACTTCTCTTGTTATCTCTTCAGGTCCAAGCTTGGTATCTCTTGCTTCTGCTTCGTATTCTTCTATATGAACTGATGTATAAACATCATCTCTTACAAGTCTTTCACTTAATAAAACAGCATCCTCGTAGTTGTAACCTTCCCATGTCATGAATCCGATGAGAGGGTTCTTACCTAATGCGATTTCACCATTAGAAGTTGATGGACCATCCGCAATTACATCGCCTGCTTCAACTCTGTCTCCCTTTGTAACGATTGGCTTCTGGTTATAACAGTTGCTCTGGTTACTTCTTGCGAATTTGGTAAGCTGGTATGAATGTCTGTTTCCGTCATCCTCAAGAATAACAATTTCTGTTGATGTGGCTCTGTCAACAAGACCGCCTTTTTCCGCTACTACACAGGCACCTGAGTCAACGGCTGTCTTATATTCCATACCTGTTCCTACTACTGCTGAATCAGTTGTAAGAAGAGGTACCGCCTGACGCTGCATGTTAGATCCCATAAGTGCTCGGTTAGCATCGTCGTTCTGGAGGAAAGGAATCATTGAAGTAGCAACTGAGAATACCATCTTAGGAGATACATCCATAAGGTCTATCTTGCTCTTTTCAAATTCCGAGGTTTCCTCTCTGTAACGGCCTGATACGCTGTTCTTAACGAAATATCCGTTCTCATCAAGTTCTGCATTAGCCTGTGCTACATAATAATTATCTTCTTCATCGGCAGTAAGGTATCTTACTTCCTCTGTTACTCTTGGGTTCTTAGGATCTGTCTTATCTACAACACGATATGGGGCTTCTACAAATCCGTACTCATTAATTCTTGCGTATGTAGCAAGTGAGTTGATAAGACCAATGTTAGGTCCTTCAGGTGTCTCAATAGGGCACATTCTGCCATAATGTGTATAATGAACATCTCGAACCTCAAATCCGGCACGATCTCTTGAAAGTCCGCCAGGTCCGAGTGCTGAAAGACGTCTCTTATGTGTAATTTCACTAAGAGGGTTATTCTGATCCATAAACTGTGACAACTGCGAACTTCCAAAAAATTCCTTAACTGCAGCTGTTACAGGCTTGATATTAATTAAAGTCTGTGGTGATGCTCCTTCAACGTCCTGAGTTGTCATTCTTTCCCTAACAACTCTTTCCATTCTTGAAAGACCGATTCTGTACTGGTTCTGTAACAATTCACCTACAGCCCTGATACGTCTGTTTCCAAGATGATCGATATCATCCTTTGTTCCAACGCCATATTCAAGATGTATATTGTAATTAATAGAAGCAATAATATCATCAACGGTAATATGCTTTGGTACAAGATCACTTGCGTTCTTCTTAATAGCTTCCTTGATATCATCAAGTGATGTATTTTCTTCAAGGATTGTCTTTAATACAGGATAGTATACTGCTTCATGGATACCAAGAGACTTAGCCTCTTCCTCTGTGATATCTACATGTTTTGTAATATCAACCATCATATTAGAAAGCACTTTTACTTTTCTGTCTTCAACAGCAAGCCATACATAAGGTACTGCCGCATTCTGGATAGCAAGGGCAGAATCCTTTGTAAGTGTATCTCCGGCTGATGCAATAATTTCTCCTGTGGTAACATCCACAACATCCTCTGCGAGCTTGTGTCCCCAGATTCTGTTTCTGAAATTAAGTTTCTTGTTAAATTTATAGCGGCCTACCTTAGCAAGGTCGTATCTTCTTGGGTCAAAGAACATTGCATTGATAAGGCTCTCTGCACTATCAACCGAAAGAGGTTCACCCGGACGGATTTTTTTGTATAACTCTAAGAGACCCTCTTCATAACCGCCATTAGGGCTCTTCTCTGTTACTGAAGGATCTTTTGCTATACTTGCTTCAATTTTAGGTTCATCCCCGAAAAGTTCACGAATCTGTGCATTGGTTCCGAAACCAAGTGCTCTTATAAGAACTGTAACAGGTACCTTTCTTGTTCTATCTACACGCACGGAAAATACATCATTGGAGTCTGTTTCATACTCTAACCATGCACCTCTGTTAGGTATAACGGTACATGAATATAATGTTTTACCAATCTTATCATGACCTATTTCATAATAGATTCCCGGAGAACGGACTAACTGGCTTACAATTACTCGCTCTGCACCATTAATAACGAAGGTTCCTGTTGCTGTCATTAATGGAAGATCTCCCATGAAAATGTCATGTTCTTTAATCTCGTCTGTTTCTTTGTTATAAAGTCTTACTTTAACTTTGAGAGGAGCTGCGTATGTTGCATCTCTTTCTTTACATTCTTCAATAGAATACTTCTTATCGTCTTCACATAACATAAAGTCTACAAATTCAAGGCTAAGGTGACCACTGTAATCTGTAATAGGCGATATATCTTCAAAAACTTCTTTGAGTCCATCCTCTAAGAACCACTTATATGAATTCTTCTGAACTTCAATAAGATTAGGCATATCAAGAACTTCTTTCTGTCTTGAGTAACTCATTCTGACGTTCTTGCCAAATTTCTTAGGACGTAATCTGTTTTTTTCCATTGACGTTTACCCCTGCGCTTTCTATAATTTTCTTTTGCCTATGTGTTGAGCATAAGTCTACACAATAAAGCATTGTCCATAATAGCATATATGTAAATCCCTGTCAACAACTTTTTTTAATAATATCTCCGGTCGTTGGCATTAAAAAAGAGTGCCACTTTCGTGACACTCTTTTGTCTACAAGTATAAATTACATTATTTGATTGTAGCTTTAGCGCCTGCTTCTTCAAGTTTCTTCTTGATGTCTTCAGCTTCTTCTTTGCTAACGCCTTCTTTAACAACCTTAGGAGCTGCTGTAACAAGATCCTTAGCTTCTTTAAGTCCAAGACCTGTGATTTCACGAACAACTTTGATTACTGGAACACCAGAACCTTCTGTAAGTTCTACGTCAAATTCTGTCTTTTCTTCTTCAGCTGCTGCGCCTGCGCCTGCTGCTGCAACTACAACGCCTGCTGCTGCAGATACGCCGAATTCTTCTTCACATGCTTTTACAAGATCGTTTAATTCTAATACTGTTAATCCTTTAATAACTTCAATGATTTCCTGAGTTGTCATTTTAAATATCCTCCATTAATTTGTTTTTTAATTTCTTAGTAATTATGCTTCTGCTTCGTTCTTTTCAGCAATCTGCTTAATAACACGAGCGAAGTTTGTAACTGGTGACTGAATACTTCCAAGGAATTTTGAAAGGAGTTCTTCTCTTGATGGGATAGTAGCAATTACCTGGATACCTTTCTCATCATAATATGTTCCTTCAACAACACCTGATTTAAGCTGTAATGCATCAGCAGTCTTAGCAAATCCGAAAAGGATTCTTGCAGGAGCTGTTGCATCTTCCTTAGAAATAGCGATTGCTGTAGGACCTTCAAGGTCTGGTACAAGTGCTTCAAATTCTGTACCGGCAACAGCACGCTTAATCATTGTATTCTTATAAACCTTATATATAACGCCTGCTTCTCTCATTTTCTTACGAAGAGCTGTATCCTGCTCAACTGTAAGTCCACGGTAGTCTGCAAGAACTGCTGACTTAGCACCGTTAAGGCATTCAATGATTTCATCAACTATAGGCTTCTTAATCTCAACCTTTGCCATGAGTAATTTTCCTCCTTGTAGAATTAATATAAAAAATGCCTCCCGCAGACCGGGAGACATTAAAAAGTCATGTGCTTAAAATTCTCCTCGGCAGGCGTACTGACTTATGCCTTACGGCACCTGCTGTCTACGGTAGGGACTTATACAAGTCCAACAGATGATATGTTACCATCTGAATATTATTTTGTCAAGCAAATTTATGCAAGATACTTTGTTGTATCAACCTTAACGCCAGGACCCATTGTAGATGTAAGAGTAATATTCTTAATATACTGTCCTTTTAATGCTGAAGGTTTAGCTTTAACGATTGCATCCATAATAGCCTTGAAGTTGTCTGCAAGCATCTCTTCTGTGAAAGATACTTTACCAACTGTAACATGCACGATGTTAGTCTTGTCAAGTCTGTATTCAATCTTACCGGCTTTGATATCTGCTATTGCTTTTGTTACATCCATAGTAACTGTACCGGCTTTAGGGTTTGGCATTAAGCCCTTTGGTCCGAGTACTCTACCGAGACGACCAACAACACCCATCATATCAGGTGTAGCTACAACAACGTCGAAGTCAAACCATCCTTCGTTCTGGATCTTTGGAATAAGTTCTTCGCCGCCTACGAAATCTGCTCCTGCTGCTTCTGCTTCTGTTGCCTTAGCGCCCTTAGCGAAAACAAGAACTCTTACTGTCTTACCTGTTCCGTGAGGAAGAACTACTGCACCACGAATCTGCTGCTCAGCATGACGTCCGTCACAACCTGTTCTGATATGTGCTTCAATAGTTTCGTCAAACTTAGCAACTGCACTCTGCTTAACTAACGCAATAGCGTCTGTTGCTTCGTATAATGTCTGGCGGTCAATTTTCTTGGCTGCCTCAACGTATTTCTTTCCTCTTTTCATTATAAAAAAACCTCCTAGTGGTATTATCGGAAGGGTTTGACTTTCCTCCCACGTTTTACGATTACAAAGAGTTATATCCAACTCTTAACTATACATATGAAATATTACCGGATTCCCGGCAAATGTAGCATTGCAGAATTAGTCTTCTACAACGATACCCATACTCTTAGCAGTTCCTTCAATCATAGAAGTTGCAGCTTCGATTGATGCAGCATTTAAATCAGGCATCTTGAGTTCAGCAATCTTCTGAACTTCTGCTCTCTTAATTGTAGCAACCTTTGTCTTGTTAGGAACACCTGAACCTGACTTAATGTTGCAAGCTTTCTTAAGAAGAACTGCAGCAGGAGGAGTCTTTGTAATGAAACTAAAACTTCTATCTGCATATACTGTAATAACAACAGGGATGATTAAATCACCCTGATCAGCTGTCTTAGCGTTAAACTGCTTTGTAAATTCTACGATATTTACACCGTGCTGTCCGAGTGCAGGACCAACCGGTGGAGCTGGTGTTGCCTTACCAGCAGGAATCTGTAATTTGATATAACCTGTTACTTTCTTTGCCATTTTAGGCACCTCCTAAATAAAAATGTGGTAATTGGCGACACTTGCCAATATAAACAAAGTGTCTCCCACGTCCGCGTTATGCGAACCTTCTTACATCAGTTTTACATCTGTAAAACCA
>OHNP01000989.1_pt1 | contig 11017 bp, 15 predicted proteins | sample 1569531 | NCBI WGS metagenome assembly OHNP01 (sample SAMEA3879587, study PRJEB24766) | human gut metagenome | biome: human-associated habitat; feature: feces | place: USA | collected 1985/1987
TATATATTATTTCTCTCCATATACATACTGTGAATGTTCGTATCCTTCACTTGTATAAAAATAATAATTGGCTTCAACTTTATCCACTCCATACTGAAGCTTGGCACTGTCTGATTTTATATTACATTATTCGACACTATTTTCAATGATAACTCCGTGAATGAGGGGTATAACTCTTTTTGTGTATATTTTTCACACAATTCAAACTATTATTTTATTGTACTGTCAGGGAATTTGTTAAAAAGATTTTTTTAGACTGATTCTAAGAATTCTCCCCTCTGTTAAGCTTATATTCAACACAAGCCTTTTTTAACGCACTCATTTTTCTCGCTGTCACAGGTATGAATTCATCGTATATCTTTATACGTCGTCCTGCCTCGTCCAGCTCTTTAATTCGTTGTATATTCACAACATAAGACCTTGATATTTTAAAAAAGACACACTTATCAAGGATTTCTTCCACTGCAACAAGTGAATCGTCACTCCTGAATGTTTCACCTTTGGCAAAAATCTGCGTCTCACTGTTATATGCCCTAATATAATCTATATCACGCATATTTATATTATAAAATATTCTGTCTTTACTTACTCTGATTTGTTCTCTGTTATCGGAAATATTTTTTATCCCCATATTCTTTTGCACCTCTCATTCATAATGTACTCATTTCAAAACAAATATTATAGCTATATAATCACACTTTAGTCATATATTGTCAAGTATATTGTAATTTTTAAACAGTTTTTATTTTATTGCCACAAATCATTTCGTGTGCTTCGTTGGCTCAACAGGGTCACGACCCATAACTATGAGAAACACGCTCCGCGAGTTTCTCAAGTTATCGCGGCAGTCGCCAAGGTCTCGTGCAAGCACGGACTTTGGCTCGTTACACGCGTAAATAAAAAAGGAACATGATAAATGAAGTTTTCTCCATAAATCATGTTCCGCTTAGTTTACACCTTTACAATACTTCCATCCGATATAATCACGCTGTCCCCCTCGTTAATATCATTTTCATATAAATACGCATCTGCGATTTCGAGCTGCTTTTCATTGCCCAAACTATCCTTAATTCTTACAATGTCTTTGTAAACAGCTCCGTCAGGAAGACCTTCGCACCCGAAATCAGGTTCGTCAATTCTTATAACTGTATAAATATTATCCATAATTATGCCTCGTACTTGTTTTTTGAAAGCACTGACAAAACCGTTAATTTTTAATAATATTTTTAAATGCGGGAACTATCTGAGCCGCAACTATTGATTTTACCAAATCAAGCGGAATAAACGGCACAAATCCGATTAAAAATGCACTCTGTAAATTAAGATGATTCTGTGCCATAAGCCAGAACATTCCAAGAATGTCAATAATCAACGCACCCGCAATAGCAGAAAGTGTATATCTTATACGGTTATATTTTTTACCTCTGATAAGCGGAAGAATTACAGCAACGAGAATAAATGTTGCAGTATAACCGCCCCATGGTCCGATTAAATAACCTGTTCCGGCACCGCCGCCGATAAATACAGGAAGTCCTACCACACCGAGAAGCATCCATACAAGAATGATAAAAAATGACTGCTGAAGCGGAAATAACAATGCAATAAGAAGAATTACAAAGTTAAGCAGTGTAATATGCGGTGCTCCGGGAACTGGAATCGGTATGCTGATATATGCAGAAATACATAAAATTGCAGCAAATATAGCCATCATGACTAAGCTTTGTGTTGTAAATGCAGGTTTTGCACCCGCTACTGGTTTTGTTGGTGTTTCCATTTTTATTATACCTCACTCGTATATATTTTGTCTAAAGCAAGTATAATAAACGCCCTCTTTATTGTCAACCTTTATTTCATTGTAGTTTACATTTCGTTGACAATATACATTTTACTGATTATAATATCATTTATTAATGTTTTTTATATTATGATTGTTTTACCAGTTACTATTTTTATCAGAAAGCAGGTTATTTTTATGACAATAAATGATTTAAAAGATAAAGTAATATCAGGCGGGTTAATTACAATCGACGATGCTTTGTTTCTTTCGGAAGCAGACCTTGATGATTTGTGCAAAGCCGCCGATGAAATACAGCACACATTTTTTGGAAATGACTTTGACATATGTGCCGTTGTCAATGTAAAAGGCGGAAAATGTTCCGAAAACTGCGTTTACTGTTCACAGTCAACATGTGCAAAAATTCCCGTCAAAGCCCATGCAATGATTTCTCCGGAGCTTCTTTTAAGACACGCAAGACTCCGTAATCTTCACGATATACGCCACTACTGTCTGGTATCATCCGGAAAACGCGTAAGCGACAAAGACATTGACAAAATATGCAGCGGAATCAAAGCAATCTGCCGTGATACTAAACTTTCGGTCTGTACCTCTTTTGGTCTTCTGGGCGAAGAGCAATTCAGAAAACTTAAAGAAGCAGGCGTTGTAAGAATACATAACAACCTTGAGACATCAAGACGATATTTTCCGTACCTGTGCACAAGCCATACATATGACGAAAAAATCGCCACAATAATTGCGGCAAAAAAAGCAGGGCTTGAAGTTTGCAGCGGCGGTATTTTCGGTGTCGGTGAAACAATGAAAGACCGCATCGATATGGCATTCACGCTGCGTGACCTTGATGTCACATCAGTGCCGATTAATCTTTTAAATCCAATAAAAGGCACACCTATGGGCGATTTTGCTCCGCTTACAAAAGAAGAAATTTTAAGAATAACCGCTCTCTATCGTTTTATACTTCCGAAACAATATATAAGATTAGCCGCAGGCAGAAATTATCTTCCCGACAGCGGCTTTTCATGTTTCAAATCAGGTGCCAACGCGACAATCACAGGAAATATGCTGACCGTAAAAGGAATTTCAATGGATGAGGATATTCGCACCATAAAAGAAATGGGCTATAAAGTTATCTGATTTTTGATGTATTACGAGTATCTTTTACAGTCAAGGCAACTCCTGCCGCAATACATACAATTCCTGTTATGCAGGATATGACGCTTCCTACTGCGGGCTGTTTTTTCACAAAATAAACCGCTGTGGGACCGTCAATACTTCCGCGAACGGCTTCAGACGTCTGCATGTATGGATTCTTTAAAAAATATATTTCTGCTGTTATCAGTGCAATGCCGACAGCAACACATATAATAGTTATACTTTTATGTAACTTTTTTCTTCTCATATTATATTTTTCAATCTCTTCCTTATATAATGCAAGTTCCCGCTTTTCCTCTTCGCAATCTGCGTAATTCTTATCTGCATCGGCATTATCATATGAAAATCTTACGATTTTAAATGAATTTTTTCAATCGACGATGCGTAGAGTGACTAGAATTTTTTATCGGTGCGGGTTATAATGTTGTTATTATTCGGTATTTTAACAATTAAAGAATTTTTGACATACCGGGATTTACGGAGATTACATATGAAAATTGCTGTTTGTGATGACGATATTGCGGAACTTAATAACATTTGCGAAATACTAAATAACTATTTTGAAGAAAAAAAATACGATATTTATATTTCAAAATTCGGAAGCAGTGTAGAACTTGCCTCTATTATACAAAAAGAAAAATTCGACATATATATTCTTGATATTGTCATGCCCGTCTTAAGCGGTATGAATCTTGCAACCGAAATACGCAGTTTTGACAAAGCTTCCGATATTATTTTTCTTACGTCTTCACCTGAATTCGCTGTTGAAAGCTACTGTGTCAAAGCAACTGATTACATATTAAAACCTGTTGACAAAAATCGTCTTTTAAATTCAATTAACGAAATTGCCGAAAAAAGAAAATATGAACAAGAAAAATATGTTGTAATAAAGAGCAATATTGGTGTACACAAAATTATGTTATCCAATATTATCTGTGTCGAAGCACAAAAACATCATGTCATATATCACTTAAAAAACGATGAAAAAATCGAATGTACGGATAAATTTTCAAATGTATGTGAATTTCTTTTAAACAACCATGAATTTATTCTCGTTCATCGCTCTTTTCTCGTAAATATGAATTATATACGACACATTGACGCCACAGATATTTATATGCAGAATTCACTTATAATTCCACTTGCACAACGAAGAGTTGCCGATATTAAACGACATTATCTCGCATTCCAGATGGAGGACTGAAAATATGGATATTTCTGTCATTTTAAATATAACCAACTATATATTTGTATTAATTTTCGGAATCGTTGTATCATTATGTCTCGCAGATATAAGCTGGAAAAAATACAGCAGCTTTTATATAATTACACTTATTTTATTTGCGTTAATTCAGGCTGTTTTCTATTTTGTCCTCGGTGAAACAGTTCTTTATAAATGTTATCCTCTCCTTATACATATTCCACTTATTTTATTAATATGTTTTTATTTTCATAAAAATATATTAATTTCCGTAACCTCAGTTCTTGCCGCATATCTTTTATGCACACCAAGAAAATGGTTTGGAACTCTTGCAGCATCATTTTTTGACGGTAATACTCTGGTTTCTGATACTGTTTCCATTCTTGTCACAATTCCGCTTATGATTCTCGTTATCAAATACATGTCTCCGTACATAATCCGCCTGAAATATGAATCAAAGAAAGCTTTGTTATTATTTTTCATGCTTCCTCTGGCTTATTATATTCTGGAATACGCATTTACTGTATACACTGATTTGCTGTATACAGGCGGAGCTGTTGTCATAGATTTTATGGACAGTTTTATTGTTGTATTTTATTTTATATTATCAATGTTATCGTTAAAATTTTCCGATGAAAAAAATAAAGCTGAACGCGAAAATCTGCTGCTCACGACGGCAACTTCACAAGCTGCAAAAGAAATAGAACAGCTGTCCTTTTCGCAAAAACAGTCTTCTATATACAGACATGACCTGCGTCACCATATGAATTTTATAAAAAACTGTATTGAAAATAACGAAACTTCACAGGCTCTCTCTTATATTGATGAAATATGCACCGGACTTGAAAACAGCCGTTTTATCAGATATTGCAGCAACGAAGCGATAAATCTGATTTTGTCATCATATGCCGACAAAGCTGCTGCCCAAAACATAACTGTTAATTTTAATGTCACCGCATCAAATTTTGATTCATTTAAAATAGCAGATTTATGCAGCCTGCTTGCAAATGCTCTTGAAAATGCCCTCAATGCATGCACACACATTTCTGAAGCTGAACAACGCTATATCAATTTAAAAATTTATGAAAAAAATGAACAACTCTGTATAAATATTGCAAACAGCTACTGCTCATCTCCAAAATATGCACCTGTCTTTAAAGACGGTATTCCTGTATCATATCGTCCCGGCCACGGAATTGGCGTACAGAGCATGATTTCCGTCATGGAAAAATATCATGGTCTATACGGATTTTTCACCGACGACAGAGAATTCCGTTTTCAGGCGACTATTAATATGACGGGGAACTTGGGGATGTAGATAAACTCACGAATATCTGAAATAACATATGTGGATAAAAATCACCTCCTTGTTGCATATATATCTGTTATTTTTTGATATAATCGTCTTTCTGAGAGGCGGATTTCCCGTACTCTTTCTAACTGCTCCTTAAAATAATCTTTTGTTAAAACAGTCCCAAAATTTTTTAATCTCTCATCATCCATAGCAAATCCTTTAACTGCAAATTCCTCAATTATATGATTTGCCCACTTTCTGAACTGGATAGTTCTCGGAGAATCCACTTTATTTCCTACCGCAATGATTGCACTCAGATTATAATGATTGGTATTATATGTTTTTCCATCAGCGGCAGTTATTCAAAATTTTCGAATAACTGAATTCTCATCTACTTCTTTATCCATAAATATTTTTTTCAGATGATAATTAATCGTATTTGTCTCTACATTATATAATACCCCCATCATTTTCTGGGTAAGCCATACATTTTCATCAGAATATATAGCATTAACATCTCCTTCTCCAGTCGCAGTTATAAATGTAAGATACTCTGCTGCTGAAGAACGAACAATGCTAATTTCACGCTTGTTGTCTTTCATCTTGTCACCTCAATTTTTAATCGACTAGACTGCTTTATGAAGATTCATATATCTGTCTCTCGCATCTGGTATGCTTCTTTCATCCATCCCCTTTAACACGAAGGTCAGCTTATATGGATCGACTGTACCATCCTTTGCGTTCTTTAGCTTAGCTCTGATAGCCTTCATCTTATCTACAATGTTTTTCTGTGATAATGCACAGTCAGAAAATATTACTTTCTCTTCCTCGCATTTGTCCAGCTTCTTGCTAAGCTCACTGTATTTATCATCGAGATACATATCGGTCAATTTCTTTCTTTTTTCTCAAGACTGGCTATATGAATCTATCTGTTACTGTTGGTACTCATAGAAGTCTGTCCTTCATCTACCATAGTCATTCCACTTTCATAACCAGCAACAAAATCATTGTAGATTGCCAATCAGTATTAGTCAATTTGATTTTGTCATGCAGGAACACTTTTCATATTCATCACGCCATGCATCTCCATTGGAGTCTGACAGACACTTGCAATCCAGAAGTATTCCATATAATACTTCTCTCATACATAAATCACCTCGGCATTTACAATTTCAGAGGCACAATTTCGAATGTTATTCATCTTGCAAATCAATAAAAATGTATTTTCTGCTTTGAGTTTCTCTGTTACATTGTCCTTTTCGGCAAGTGATTTTATCAGCTCCTGAAATATTTCCTCGGCTCGTGTATCGACTTCGGCAAGATGTTCATACAGCCTGCTCGAAGTCAGATAATTATAATAGAGAACTCGATGATTTGATTTTAAATGTCGCTTGTAACGCTGCCCCACACGCCGATTTGATATTCATTCTGTTCTGCCTGCTCTACATTTGGGAGCATATAATCTCCCGCCTGATGATACTCAACGCCTTGTTCTTCAAATATTGTTTTCATAGAAAAATCCTCCTGTAATTTGACTGTACTATCATTTTACAGAAGGATTCTTGTTTATACCAATATGCCGATTACACTTTAAATCATTCTAAAATAACGAAGTGCTTCTTCAATCATTTCTACTTTTTCAAGCTGGCAGTGTGGCTGTCTTGCATCTGCGGATTTTGGCTTATTATAATTTTCTCGTTCAATAATGCCATACTTATCTTTTACCTGAGCAATGTATAGATTTGTAACTTTCGTATCGTATTTGTCCAAGATATACTGTTTGATTTTTTCATACGTTGCTTTTGCTTCAGAAGCAGTCAAATCAAGCTCGTCCATATCCACTTTGAGGTCGATATATGCGTCGGAAGTTTTTCGGACCAGCTTCACGACATTTTCCACATGCACAGTATGAGCAAACTGGTCTACAGGCTGAACACGAGCTATCTCGTAACCATTAGCAACAAGATATTTCAGGTCGCGTGCAAGTGTTGCCGAATCACAGCTCACATATACAATCCTCTCCGGTGACATCGCAAGCATTGTGTCCAGACACTTCTCATCACAGCCCTTTCTTGGAGGGTCAACGACTATCACATCCGGGCGAAGCATATCTGTACGTCCGGTGGATGCTGTATCATCAGTGATTTTCTCAGTTTTCTTTGCATTCTCATAAAACTCTGGCAGCACCTCCTCAGCCTTTCCTACGAAAAACTGTGCATTTGTGATGCCATTGAGCTTCGCATTGTTTTTGGCATCCTCGATTGCCTGAGGCACTATTTCCACTCCGTACACCTGCTTTGCCTTCTGTGACAAAAAGAGCGATATGGTACCGATACCGCAGTAGAGATCCCAGACATTTTCATTTCCTGTGAGCCCTGCAAATGCAAGTGCCGTGCTGTAAAGCTTTTCTGTCTGCTTCGGGTTTACCTGATAGAACGACTGTGGCGAAATCTGATATGTGATGCCTGTCCCCTGTGGTGTGAAATCAGGGTAAGAAAGCAGATGGATGGTGTCCTCAATATATGGTCTGCCCCATATGCAAACTGTCTTTTTGCCGAGGATGACATTTGTGTTTTCCTTGTTGATATTGTAGGAAATAGAAGTCATTCCATCGATTTTTGAGAGTCTTTCGCACAGTATATCTGCTGCATTCCCGCCTCGGCGTTTTTCTTCAAGACTGTCCCCATTTATCACAAGACACACCATAATCTGCTTTGATGTAAATCCATATCTGATAAGCACATGGCGCACGAGCCCTTTGTGTGTGTTCTCGTCATACGGTGTGATGCCGCACTCATTCATCCATCCCTTTATGATGTCGAGTATCTCTTTGTTTTGCGGCACCCCAAGCCTGCAGTCCTCAACCGGGATGATATTGTGGCTTCGCGATGCATAAAAGCCTGTCACTATATTGCCATCCCTGTCATATCCCACCGGAAACTGTGCCTTGTTGCGGTAGCGGTATGGATTGTCTGCGCCAACAGGCGGCTGCATTTTACTGTCCAGCTTTGCCTCGGAAAATCCACCTATACGCATGAGATTGTTGCGCACCTTATTATTTTTAAATTCAAGCTGCTTTTCATAGGAGAGCGCCTGTATCTGGCAGCCGCCACATCTCTTGTGCAGCTCACATTGCGGCTCAACGCGAAAAGTGGAAGGGGTCTTAATCTCTTCCACTCTTGCGTAGCCATAGTTTTTCTTTAATTTTGTTGCGCGGGCTGTTATGACGTCACCAATCAGTGCATCCTTTACGAAAAAGGTCATGCCATCATAATGTCCGATACCCTCGCCATCTGTTCCCATATCTGTTATTTCAAGTTCAAATATGTCATTTTTTTTCATGCTTTTCTCTTCTTTATTTTATATATAATTACTCTTTATAATGTTTGTATCCGGCACAAGCTTTCACACCAAAAATCACACCATAGCTATATTTAATATTGTCCGCTTTTTACACACTTGTTCTGCGGAAATTTGTCTCCATAAATCTGTTGTAGCCCTGCCACTTTGTATCGTTTTCAGGCACATTTACAAGCAGCTCCCTGAAGGTCTCCATCTTGGCATCTATGTTGTCTGCAAAGCTAAGTGCCAGTGCCTCGACAAGTGCCGGCTTTTTCGGAGAGCCAAACTCAAGCTCGCCGTGGTGGGCAAGTATACAGTGCTTCAGCTCGTTTGCGAGCACTACCGGGAAGCCGTCGATACTCTTAATCGCATCGCCTACCCACTCTGCACCAATCATGATATGTCCGAGGAGCTGGCCTGCGTCTGTATAGTCATTTTCCGGGAAAGTAGAAAGCTCCTTTAATTTTCCGATATCATGGAAAATAGCTGCTGTAAGAAGCAGGTCACGGTTTAAGACCGGATACATTTTTGCAAAATAATCACAGTTCTTCGTCACACCGAGTGTATGCTCCAAAAGACCTCCTACAAAGCCGTGGTGCACGCTCTTTGCGGCTGAATGGAACTTGAAACGGCGCTCAAACTCCTTATTGTCGAAAAAGCTATGTAAGAGCTGTGACAGGTACTGATTCTTTACAGAGCCGATAAAGCCCATGAGTTCCTTATACATGACCTCGACATCCTTATCGCTGACCGGCAGATAATCCGCAGGGTCATATTCTCCCTCGTTCACCTTTCTCGCACGCTTTATGGAACACTGCAAATTGCCCTGAAAGCTTGTGATATCACCAGTTATGGCTATGTAATCCATTGCATCAAATTCCTCAATGCCTACTGAGCCAACATCCCATATCTTGGCATCCAGCGTGCCTGTCTTATCCTGCAGGATAACATTGTCATAAGGCTTTCCGCTTTTGGTCATGGCTGTCTGCTTGCTCTTGCATAAAAAAATCTCATTGATTCTCTCTCCCTCGCGGAGAGTTGAAATATACTTCATATATCCTCCTAATTTCGGCTAATTCATCACTCCGATTTTCACCTGACAGGTAATCTCCGTGTAGCCGTTGCTTCCTTTTCTCTTTACTTTCAGATTGCAGGTATCCTCAGGCTTTTGCTTCATAAGCTGTGTGTTGTACGCGGACACATTCGACACCTCTGTATTGTTTACCGCAACTATCACATCTCCGCTTTGAAGCCCCGAGACAAATGCCGGTGAATCCATGGTAACCTGCTTTATATAAACACCCTTTGGGATGTTATATCTGTTTGCTATTTTTTCTGTAACTGTAGTACAGGTGATGCCTATGTACGGCACATCTGCGCCGCTCTCGAGCTTTTCAATGACAGGTGACAGGTCGCTTATGCTGACAGCCGTGAGCGTATTGTTTTCCTCCGCCGGATTGAAATCCTGCAGCGAAAGCCCTATGACCTGACCATCTGTATTAATCAGTATACCGCTCTGTAACTTGTTGCTTGCAATATCTGTGGTGAGCACCGAGTAATTGTTGTCCTGCGCCGACAGCTCGTTGGTTGTTGACGTTACAAGACCTGTGAGAATGGCATAGTTTGCCTCAAGCGCAATGACAGATGCTCCTCTTGAAACAATATTTGAATTACCAAGCTCCGCAACCGCTATAGCCCTTATTGTGGCGTCGTCCAGAAGTGACTTATCCACGGAAATGATTGCTATACCTGTATTGCTGTCATACTTGACCAGCGCAGCATCAGCCATCATGTCGTTTACAAAGGTTACACTAAGCTTATCCGCCTTATCCACTACATTTTTCTCTGTCAGAATGATTAGCTGCTTTCCATTGTCCCTCAGTATCACTCCCACTCCCTGACCCTCGGTCTCATAGGAATTATTGAAAATATCAGTGGCATCTGTCACACCCGTGACTCCTACTACAAATTTCGTGGCCGAAGTGCCCACTCTGTAGAGCTGGTTCTGCACTGCCTGATAATCTGCGAGTGTAGGCTGATAGGTCTGCGAAGACGGCTCCGAAGAAGTGCCGGACTCTGTGCTTTGTGTACCATTTTCACTATATGCATCACTGCTGTCATCTATGCCTGACTGCTGTGTGGCTGTCTGCACATCATTATTATTTTTTCCATCTGAAGCTTTTTTTGATTGTCTGTTGATAACCGGCAGAAATATAGCAAAAACAATGCTTGC
>OHNP01001000.1_pt1 | contig 10877 bp, 8 predicted proteins | sample 1569531 | NCBI WGS metagenome assembly OHNP01 (sample SAMEA3879587, study PRJEB24766) | human gut metagenome | biome: human-associated habitat; feature: feces | place: USA | collected 1985/1987
GCAGACTTTCCCAAAAAACAGCCCGGCGCTACACAATACCAGCCGCCGCAGGCAGTCCTGGACAGCTGGGAATTCCGGCAGGGAATCATTGATAACACGTATTATAACTATACCTTCTACGATGCCGAGCAGGGACGCACCATCTTCCTGGAGATCGGTACAACGACACACTATAACAATATGCAGGAACGGCTGGACGATCTGAGCCAGTACAGCACCATAGGACAAACTATTGTACAGGATGAATACTGGCGCATCGACTACTATCCCGACAATGAAGATCGCACCCTATACGGCATTATGCCCGACAGCGGCGCAGGTTATGCGCTGATGATCTGGCGGGATGACGGCGAAAATGGCACCCAGGAAGAACTGATTTCCGTCAAGGATCTGCTGGGACTCTGAACGATTTCGCAGGACAGACATTTTTGTTTGCGTTACCCTTGACATTTTCGCCGTTTTCCGCTACAATATAAGAGATACCATTGCTGGAAACAGCAAGCAAATTCAAAAGCGCCTGCCGCATCTGGAAAGCGGCGGACAGCAAGCAAGGGAGAATACCAAAAATGTTGACCAACGAACAGAAGAGCATGGATAAGATCGTAGACCTCTGTAAGTCCCGTGGCTTTGTATACCCGGGTTCTGAAATTTACGGCGGTCTGGCTAACTCCTGGGACTACGGTCCTCTGGGCGTAGAGCTGAAAAACAACATCAAGCGTGCATGGTGGAAAAAGTTCGTCCAGGAATCCCCGTATAACGTGGGACTGGATGCCTCCATTATCATGAATCCGGAGACATGGGTGGCATCCGGTCACCTGGGCGGTTTCTCCGATCCGCTGATGGACTGCAAGTCCTGTAAGACCAGACACCGTGCCGACAACCTCATCGAGGACTTTGACGGCACCAATCCTGCCGGCTGGACCAACCAGCAGATGATGGACTACATCCGGGAAAAGCAGATCCCCTGCCCAAACTGCGGCAAGACGGACTTCACCGACATCCGCCAGTTCAATCTGATGTTCAAGACCTATCAGGGCGTTACAGAGGATTCCAAGTCGGAACTGTATCTGCGTCCGGAGACGGCACAGGGCATCTTCGTAAACTTTGCCAACATCCAGCGCACCACCCGCCGCAAGCTGCCCTTCGGCGTGTGCCAGGTGGGCAAGGCCTTCCGCAACGAGATCACCCCGGGCAACTTCATCTTCCGCGTCCGTGAGTTCGAGCAGATGGAGCTGGAGTTCTTCTGCGAGCCGGGCACGGACCTCGAGTGGTTCGCCTACTGGCGCGGCTTCTGCAAGCAGTGGCTGCTCTCGCTCGGCATGAAGGAGGAGAACCTTCGCCTGCGCGACCATGACCCGGAGGAGCTGTGCTTCTATTCCAAGGCAACGACGGACTTCGAGTTCCTGTTCCCGTTCGGCTGGGGCGAGCTCTGGGGCGTTGCCGACCGCACGGATTATGACCTGACGCAGCATCAGAACACGTCCGGCAAGGACCTGACGTATTTCGACCAGGAGAAGAACACGCGCTATATCCCCTATGTCATCGAGCCGTCCCTCGGCGTCGAGCGCTCGTTCCTGGCCTTCCTGGCAGATGCCTACGACGAAGAGGTCGTCGGGCAGGACAAGAAGGGAAACGACGACATCCGCACCGTCCTGCATCTGCACCCGGCCCTTGCGCCGTACAAGGCGGCCGTCCTGCCGCTGTCGAAGAAGCTCTCCCCGGCTGCTGAGGAAATCTACCATGACCTGCAGAAGGAATTCATGGTCGATTTCGACGACGCCGGTTCCATCGGCAAGCGCTATCGCCGTGAGGACGAAATCGGCACGCCGTACTGCATCACCGTCGACTTCCAGACCGTGGGCGACGAGACGACCCCGGCGGACCATGCCGTGACCGTCCGTGACCGCGATACCATGGAGCAGGTCCGTATCCCCGTTTCCGAGCTGAAGGCATGGCTTGCCGAAAAGCTCACATTCTGACATGAGCACCCCGGAAAAGCGCAGCCTGCGCGAGCGGCTGCGCCCGAAGGAGCGGAAGCCTGCCGTTCGCTGGCTGCTGACGGTCCTGCTGCTGGCTGCGGCCGTGCTCGGGCTGCACATGCTGCTGCAGATGATCGGCACGCTGGATTTCTCCCGCGGCCGCTTCAGCTCCTACCTGCATGTGCCGAAGATCTACCTGCTGAACCTGCTGCCGGTCGCACTGCTCGTGGCCTTCACTTATTTTGCCACGAACCGCGCCTGGCTCGGCTTCCTCATCCCGTCCGTGCTGCTGTTCCTCATGGACTTCGTCAACTATTTCAAGGTCACGCTCCGCGGCGACCCGTTCGTGGCGGAGGACTTCCTGACCATCGGCGAGGGAGCGGGCATCATCGGACAGTATACCCTGCATTTCCCGCTGATGTTCTTTGTCGGCATCGCCCTCATCGCCGCCGGGACGATCGTCCTGCACCGCTGGGCGCGCGGCCGTGTGCCAAAAAAGCGCTGGTGGCTCCGCGTTCTGGCGCTGGTGCTCATCGTGCTGCTGGGCTTCGGCGCATGGGAGCTCTGGTACGGCAATACGGACCTCTATGACAGCATGCTCGAGGCGAACACCTCGCTGTTCAACGTCTGGAAGGATGCGGAGAACTATGCCTCGAAGGGCTTTGTCTACTCCTTCCTGAACTCGCTGGCGGAGGCCATACCCGCCAAGCCGGACGGCTATTCCGCGCGGAAGGCAGAGGACCTGCTCAGCGCCTACCCCGAGGCGGATATTCCGGAGGGGCAGAGAGTCAACGTCATCGCGACGATGCTCGAGAGCTTCTCCGACCTGTCCGTGTTCGGGACCGTCTCCGACCGCTTTGTGCAGGACCCCTATGCGGACTTCCACGCCCTGCAGGCCGAGAGCTACACCGGTACGCTCATCTCCGATACCATCGGCGGCGGTACGATCAATGCCGAGCGTGCCTTCCTGACGGGCTACTCCTACCCGCAGCCCCGCTACCGCCGCGACACGGAGTCCTTCGTGCGCTACTTCCTTGAGCAGGGCTATGAGACGGAGGGCGGCCATCCCGGCTACGCCTGGTTCTACAGCCGCGAGAAGATCAACGAGCGCCTCGGCTTCGAGACGTACCACTTCCTCGATGGCTACTACGAAAATCTGCTGACGGATGAAAACAGTCTGGACGGCCACCCGAACGACGAGGCATTCTTCGCCGAGCGGGCCGAAAGCTGGGAAGCGCGCGATCCCTCGAAGCCGTGCTTCTCGTTCAGCGTCAGCTATCAGGGCCACAGCCCCTATGCGGACGACACCCTCGTCTGGGGCGAGACCTACATCCCGCACGAAGGCATCTCCGATGCGGCCTACTACACCGTGAACAACTATCTCGGCAGCGTGGCCAGCACCGGAAAGCAGCTTGCCGCCTATGTCGACTCGTTCCGCGATGACCCCGAGCCGGTCGTGCTCGTGTTCTTCGGCGACCACAAGCCGACGCTCGGCGCAGGCAACAGCTTCTATGAGGAGCTGGGCGTCAACGTGCAGGAGGGCACGGCCGAGGGCCTGTACCATCTGTATACCACGCCGTATCTCATCTGGGCCAACGACGCGGCCAAGGCCGTTCTGGGGCAGGACTTCACCGGCACCGGCCCGACCATCTCGCCGTGCTATCTCATGTCCGTGCTCTTTGACTGCTGCGGCTGGGACGGCCCGTCGTGGATGCAGCTCCAGCGGCAGACCCGCGCGGTGCTGCCCGTCATGCAGAGCCGCGGCATCTATCTCGTGGCGCAGGACGGCGCGCCGTCCGCCGAAAAGGACGTCGCCTCGCTGACCTATGCGCTCGAGGGCGACGCGCTGCAGGCAGAGCAGAATTACGCCATTGCGGAATACTACGTCCGCCGTATCCACCCCGCAAAATCTTAGCATCCCGCTTCTGCGTTTTGAAATAACTCGAAAAGGAATGATCAATATGGAAAAACTTTACGGCAAACAGCTCGAAATCATGGCTACCAAGGCGCGGCTGCTCGGACTTGACGCCGTTCATACCGCTGCGTCCGGCCACATCGGCGGCAGCCTGTCGGCGATGGACATCCTCACGACGCTGTACTTCAACGTCATGCATGTCGACCCGGCCAACCCGCAGGACCCGGACCGCGACCGCTTTGTGCTGTCCAAGGGCCACTGCACGCCGGCTCTGTACCCGGTGCTGTCCCTGCGCGGCTTCTTCCCGCAGGAGGATCTGAAGCTCTTCCGCTCCATCAAGGGGCACTACTCCGGCCATCCCGACATGCGTCACGTCAAGGGCGTCGATATGTCCACCGGCTCCCTGGGCCAGGGCATCTCCGCTGCCGTAGGCATGGCGCTGGCAGGCAAGCTGGCAAAGAAGGACTACCGCGTCTATGCCCTGCTGGGCGACGGCGAGATCGCCGAGGGCCAGGTCTGGGAAGCCGCCATGTCCGCTGCGAAGTATCATCTGGACAATCTCTGCGCCGTCGTCGATGTCAACGGCCTGCAGATCGACGGCGCGACGAAGGACGTCATGCCGTCCGAGCCGCTCGATCAGAAGTTCGCCGCCTTCAACTGGAACGTCATCCATGTGAACGGCCATGACTACGATGCGCTCATCGCCGCGTTCGAGGCCGCTGCCGCCTGCAAGGGCAAGCCGACCGTCCTGATCGCCAAGACGACGAAGGGCAAGGGCGTCTCCTTCATGGAGAACAATGCCGGTTGGCACGGCAAGGCACCGAACGATGAGCAGTATGCACAGGCCAAGGCTGAGGTCGAGGCCAAATTAGCGGAACTGGAGGGCAAATAAGATGGCTGGAAAAATTGCAACCCGCGCCGCCTATGGCGAGGCGCTTGTCGAACTGGCAGAACAGTATCCGGAGCTGGTCGTCTTTGACGCCGACCTCTCCAACGCGACCATGACGAAGGGCTTTGCGGCCAAGTACCCGGAGCGCTTCTTCGACATGGGCATTGCCGAGTGCAACATGACCGGCGTCGCTGCCGGCATGTCCACCTGCGGCTTCAAGCCCTTCACGAACACGTTTGCGATCTTTGCCTCCGGCCGTGCCTGGGAGCAGGTCCGCAACTCCATCGGCTATCCGCACCTGAATGTCAAGGTCGTCGGCTCGCACGGCGGTCTGTCCGTCGGCGAAGACGGCGCGACCCATCAGTGCACCGAGGATCTGGCCCTGATGCGCGTCATCCCCGGCATGAAGGTCCTGTGCCCCTGCGACGGCTACGAGATGAAGCTCGCCGTCAAGGCACTGCTCGAGTATGACGGCCCTGCTTACCTGCGCCTGGGCCGCGCCGCCGTCGAGACCGTCACGGACGAGATCGAGGGCTACCGGTTCGAACTGGATAAGGGCGTCACGCTGAAGGACGGCAAGGACGTCACCGTCATCGCCACGGGCCTCATGGTCCAGATGGCGCTGAAGGCCCGCGAGATGATGGCTGCGGAGGGCGTCTCCGTCCGCGTCATCGACATGCACACCATCAAGCCGCTCGACGGCGAGCTGGTCAGGAAGGCCGCGCTCGAGACGGGCTGCATCGTCACCTCCGAGGAGCACAGCATTATCGGCGGCCTCGGCGGCGCCGTTGCCGAGTTCCTGAGCGAGAACTGCCCCACGCCGCTCGTTCGCCATGGCGTGAACGACGCCTTCGGCCGCAGCGGCACGGCCAACGCCGTGCTCGAGGCCTACGGCCTGACGCCGGAGGTCCTGTGCGACAAGATCCGCGAAGCGCTGGCAAAGAAACACTAAGATTCCTTGCCTCCGCCCTGCTTCAGCGGGGCGGAGGCTTTCTGTTATGGAGGACCGATCTATGATCCGACCTGTCACGTCCGCCGACCGTGCCGTGCTGCGCGGGATGCTGGCGGAATTCTACGATACGGACGCCGTGCTGCACCCGCTCCCCGCGTCCTACCACGACGCGGCGCTCGACGAGCTGTTCCGCCCGGACAGCCTGCAGCGCGCCTGCCTGCTCGAGCAGGACGGCGAGACTGCGGGCTATGGCCTGCTTTCGCTCAAATATTCCCACGAGGCGGGCGGGCTGGAGCTGTGGGTGGAGGAGCTGTATGTCCGCCCCGCCTTCCGCGGCCGCGGCCTGGGCCATGAATTCTTCGCATGGCTGCGCGGCCTTTCCGCAGCGGAGCACATCCGCCGCATCCGGCTGGAAACGGAGCCGGAAAACGAGCGCGCGGCGGCCCTCTATGCCCGTATGGGCTTTTCGCCGCTGGGCTATTGCCAGATGTTCCGGGAGGAAGCAACATGATCTATCTTGACAACGCCGCCACGACCCGGCCCTGCGCCGAGGCTGTTGCGGCCGTGAACGACGCGCTGACTGCCCGCTGGGGCAACCCGAGCGCCGTCCACCGCCTCGGCATCGAGGCGGCCCGGCTGCTGCGCGCGGCCCGGCAGGATGTCGCCGAGGCCATGGGCGCGGAGACGGAGCGCGTCTTTTTCACCTCCGGCGGCACGGAGGCCGACAACTGGGCCATTTTCTCTGCCGCCGAACGGCTGGGCAAGCGCGGCCGCCACATCGTCACGACGGCCGTGGAGCACCACGCCGTGCTCCATCCCATGCAGAAGCTGGAGCAGCAGGGCTTTTCCGTCACCTGTCTGCAGCCGGACGCGGAGGGCCGCGTGAGCCTCGAGGCTCTGCAGGCAGCCCTCCGGCCGGATACGATCCTTGTCAGCATCATGATGGTGAACAACGAGTCCGGCGCGGTCATGCCCATTGAGCGCATGGCGCGGCTGACGCACCGCGTCTGCCCGAACGCCCTGTTCCACACGGATGCCGTGCAGGGCTTTTTCAAGGTCCCGTTCCGGGCGCGCATGCTCGGCGCGGACCTCATCTCCGTCTCTGCCCATAAGGTCCACGGCATCAAGGGCGCGGGCGCGTTGTACATCCGGCCCGGCCTGTCGCTGCCGCCGTTCGTGCTGGGCGGCGGGCAGGAGAGCGGCCTGCGCAGCGGCACGGAGGGCCTGCCCGCCATTGCGGCCTTCGCCGCCGCTTGCCGCGCCGCTCTGCCGAAGCGCACGGAGTCCATCGCCCGGCAGCGCCGCCTGCTGGCGCAGGCGCAGGAGCTGCTCCGTGCCATCGACGGCGTGCAGCTGCTCGGCGCGCAGGAAGCACCGCACATTCTGAATCTCGCCGTGCCGGGTGTCCGCTCGCAGGGACTCATCAACGCCCTGCAGGAGCGCGATATCTACGTCTCGGCCGGTTCGGCCTGCAGCAAGGGCCACCGCAGCCATGTGCTCGAGGCCATGGGCGTTGACGCCGCGTGGATCGACGGCTCCGTCCGCGTCTCGCTCTCCGATGAGACGACGGAGGACGACATCCGCGCGCTGGCCGAGGCCCTGCCCGGCGTGCTGACGGAGCTGCGGGGCGGAGGGCGGCGCGCATGACCCGCCCGCTCCGCAATCTCATCTCCGCCGTCACGCTCGCTGCCCTGACAGGTCTGCTCGTTCTGGCGGCCACACAGTGGACGGACGTCTTTTTCCGCTTTTACCCGGCATTTTCCCGCTGGATCCTCGGCGTGCTGGCCGGGGTCACGAGCGTCACGTCCTTCCCCCTGTGGGAGCCGGGCCTGTGCCTTATCGTGCTGTGGGGCGTCATCTCGCTGATCCGCAGCCTTGTGCGCCATCATTTTCTCCGCTGGCTCAGCGGCCTGCTGCTGACGCTGTGCGGCGCGGCCTTCTTCTTTATGGCCGTGTGGGGCCTGAATTACTTCGCGCCCCCGATGTCCGACCGCCTCGGGCTGGAGACGCAGGAGCGCACCCCGGCCGAGCTGCGCGAGGTCACGGCCTATTTTCTGCAGAAGGCCAACGAGACCGCGCCGCTGGTCGAGCGCGATGCCGACGGCGTCATTGCGGCCTCGGACCTCTCTCAGCTCGGCAGACAGGCCGGGGCGGGCTATGAGACGCTCGCCAAAACGACGGACTGCTTCGACGGCTCCACGGCCCGGGTCAAGACGCTGCTCAGCAGCAAATGGTTCGGCAAAACGGGCACGACGGGCATTTTCATCGCCTTCACCGGCGAGAGCAGCATCAGCTCCACGACGTTTACGGCCTCCGTGCCGTTCACGATGTGCCATGAGATCGGCCACCGCATGGCCTTCGCCCGCGAGAACGAGGCAAATTTTGCCGCCTTCCTCGCCTGCGAGGCGAGCGAGGATGCCCGCTTTGCCTATTCCGGCTACTACACGGCCTTCCTCTACTGCTACAATGCGCTGCGCAAGGTCGATGCCGCTGCTGCAAACGAGGTCTGGAGCGGCGCGTGCGACGAGCTGCGCGCCGACTGCGCCGCGGCGAACTCACACTATAAAAAAGTGGAAGACCAGAAGGTCTCCCAGGTCACGGACAAAATTTACAACAGCTACCTGCAGACGGTCGGCGTGGAATCCGGCCGCCAGTCCTACGGTGAGGTGGTCGATCTGCTGACCGCCTGGTACTTTTCACAGGAGACCACGCAATGAAACGAGCGCCCTGGCTCTATACCCTGATGCAGATCGCCCTGTGGAGCATCCATGGCGTTCTGATTTCCTATGCACAGCGCTATCTTGCCGGGATGGGCATGCGCGACAGTGCTATCGGCCTGCTGCTCGGCGGCGCGACGGCGGCGGGCTTCGTGCTGCAGCCGCTTCTGGCCGCCGTATGCGACCGCTCGCGCCTGACGGTCCGCCTGACGCTGCTGACCGGCGGCGGGCTGATGCTGCTTTGCTGCGCGGCCCTTCTCCCGGCGGCAAAGAGCCTGACCCTGACGGCTGCGTTCTATGCAGTGGCCTGCTGCATGGCGCAGACCGTCCCGTCGTTCGTCAATGCCCTCGGTATGGCGGCGGAGCGGCAGGGCATGCGCCTGAATTTCGGCATCTCCCGCGGCGCGGGGGCCATCGGCTTCGGCCTGACGGCCCAGCTGGCCAATGTGCTTCTGCTGCGCGGCGGCCTGCGCACCGTGCCGCTCTACTCCCTCTGCCTTGCCGCCATTCTGACGGCCACGGCGCTCTGCTTCCCCCGCACGGCGGAGGACGCGCCGGAGGCGGAGACGGAGCGGGCCTCCGGCCTTGGCCGGTTCCTGCGCGGCAGCCCGCGCTTCTGCCTGCTGCTGGCGGGCGCGTTCCTGCTGTTCTTCGGCCATAACACGCTGGCAAGCTATCTCTACCGCGTGGCCCAGTGGAAGGGCAACGCCGATGCGCAGGGAACGGCGACGATGCTTGCGGCCCTGCTGGAGCTTCCCATCCTGTTTGGCTTCCCGTTCCTGCTGCGGAAGGCGGGCAGCGGGACCTGGCTGCGGCTGTCCGGCCTGTTTTTCACGCTTCGGCTGCTGCTGACGCTCGTTCTGCCCGGAACGGCCGGGTTCTATCTGGCCCAGTGCATGCAGATGGGCGGCTTCGCCCTCTATACCGTCAGCTCGGTGTATTATGTCAACGAGATCATCCCCGTGCAGGACGCCGTCAAGGGCCAGAGCTTCCTTGGCGCGGCCGGAACGATCGGCGCGGTCGCCGCGAACGTGCTCGGCGGCGCGCTGCTCGACGCCTCGGGTGTGCCGCTGCTGCTGACGGTCTGCACGATCGGTTCCGCCGCCGGTGCGGCGATCATGTGGTGCGCCGTGCAGACAAAAAAGCACGCCGCCTGCTGAGTTCGACAGACTTCGCAGGCAGAACGTGCTACAATGGCGCTACAGCTTATCCAATGCGAGTGTACTTCCCGACCCCGGCGCGGCGCGCCGGACCCAAAATGCAGACTATCCCCCGGACGTTCTGTCCGGGGGACTTTTTTATATGGGCAGCGCCGCACAATTCATCACCGGCCTTCGCCGGATATTTTTTGCCGATCCATCGGTTCGGGAAGTTTGGAGTACACAAAGTACGCCTGCACTTCCCAAACCTTGGCTCGACCAAAAATCTCTCGGCGAATGCTCTCGATCAATTGTGCGGCGCAGCCCGAAAGAACGAAATAATGACCCGCATAAAGCTAGGCGAGAAGACCGTATTTGACCTTGATGCGGTCGAGCTTTTCGAGCATCGGCTCGCCGAACAGCCACAGGAAGCAGACCGTCGCCGCGGCGTGGACGCAGTCCACCGGGAAGCCGGAGAGCAGATAGGCCCCGATCGTGGCCCAGCTCACCGGGCTCTGCCACAGCAGGGCGGACGAGACGTTCATCAGCACGCCGTAGATGAGCAGGGCAGACAGCGCGCCGTAGATGCACAGGCTCACGCGGCCGCGCCGCAGCAGCCCGCGGCGGTACAGCACGCCCGCCAGAAAGCCGCACAGGCCCATGGCGAACATCTGCCACGGCGTCCACGGCCCCTGCCCGTACATGACGTTCGACAGCAGCATGGCAAGCGCCCCCGTGAGGAAACCAGCCTCGCCGCCGAGGGCCACGCCGCTGACGATGACAAGGGCCAGCACCGGCTTGAACTGCGGCAGGGCGGAAAACGCCGCGCGCCCGGCCACGCACAGGGCCGAGAGCACGGCCAGCAGCACGAGCTCGCGCGCCGTCGGACCGCGCCGCTCAAACAGCAGGGCGAACGGCAGCATGACCTCCAGCAGCACGAGCAGCGAGATGAACAGATATTTCCGGTCGCCCAGCAGATACACGCCGCAGAGGATCGTCGCGGGAACAGCCAGTGCGATCACGCCGAGCGAGACCCACGTCCGCTTGGTCAAGTGCCTGCGCGGGCCTGCCTCCGAGGCGCGGCCCGTCCTGCGCGAGACGAGCAGCATCGCGCCGACGAGAAGGACCGCCAGCCCCACGCACAGCGCGCCCTGCGGCACGGCAGCCAGAAACGGGATCGAGATTTTGTGCGTCAGCTGCAGGAACAGCGCAACGACGCAGCCGAGCAGCCCGAGCGCGCCGAGGCTGCGCCAGTGCGGCAGCGGCTTGACCTCCGGCGGGTGCAG
>OHNP01001001.1_pt1 | contig 10857 bp, 7 predicted proteins | sample 1569531 | NCBI WGS metagenome assembly OHNP01 (sample SAMEA3879587, study PRJEB24766) | human gut metagenome | biome: human-associated habitat; feature: feces | place: USA | collected 1985/1987
GCATCCCACATTTCTTCATCAAGCATTTCCACATAACTGTCAAAATACTGTTCCTGAAAATATACCATATCCTCAATCTGCTGTTTATTATATGGGACATTTTCCGGTGTAATAACCCATTTATCTTCCACATCATCCCTTCTGTGAATAATAGCTATCCTCTTTCCCGTAAAATGGTCAACCGGTGTATCAACACCAATTACATACGCATCCTGATTTTCTCCATCCGGTGCAATAACTCCTTCTATATAACCATAATTCACCGGATATACCAAAGAAGGATAATCCGGATGTGAACTTCCTATTGGCCGGTCTATCGTTACGTTAAATATTTCTTCTTCCACATTTATTCCTTTATCCAATTATAGCTGTATTTATAAATCTGATTTTCTTAATACGCTTTACATTTTACATCACAAAATTTAAAATGTCACTTTCTTTTGTTAAATTTTATTACTTTATTTTGCTTGCATTTTACAGAATTACAAAAAAAAATACACAAAATACAGTTTTTTTAGCATGAACGCTATTGCATTGGCTCTTTATAAGGCTTAAAATACATGTAATATATTATAAAACTTGAAAAAGGATGTGCTAATGATGGAAGTATTTGAACAATTACCCGGAGAAAATGCCAAGCATTACGCTAAAAGAGCTCTTCTATATAATCTTGTAAATCTCGAAATGAAGCCAGGAGATAAAATTACAGAATCAGATTTATGTGAGCTTTATGGTATAAGCAGAACCCCCATACGAGAAGCCATTCTGGAACTGCATCAGCAGAATATGATTGACATATATCCAAAACAGGGTACATTCGTATCGTACATAGATACAGCTGCAATTGATGAATTTCTTGAACTCCGTAATCTGATGGAACAATCAGTAACACAACTTGCATGTGAAAAACTTACACCTGATAATATTGCATATCTTCGTGAAAATATTGTCCAGTGGAAACATCATCTCAAAAATGATAATCTTGCAAAAACACAGGCATGTGATAAAGAATTCCACAAGTATATCTATTGTGCCTGCGGCAAGCAGTTCTGGCATAATATAATACGCGAAAATGCATACCAGTTTGACAGAATCGTAATTCTTATGTTTTCATCAATTAATACAGATAAGCTGGTAAAAGATCACTCTGACATGGTAGATGCATTTGAAGCACATGACAAAGAAAAAGCTTTTGAAATTTCACTTTGCCATACAAAAAGATACATAGAACATTTGGATGAATTTCTTGTCAAATATCCAAATTATTTCAAAAAATGACAAAAAACAAAATTTTTTTCAAAAAGTGTTGACAATGTTTTTGTGTAGTGGTATAACATTAATAACGTAATATATCTCATTCACTGATATATATTACGCCTCATTATTATGTTGCTCCACCTGCAACAATAATTATGACAACCTCTCATTTTTGATTATAGCGGCAGCCGCCTACACATCCCCCCTCTTATACCGGCGGCTGCAGGCTATATCTCCTAAGATTTATTTTACAAGACAGCATTTGATGCTGTTATTTTTTTATCTTTATATCGGCTTTGCCTGACAGAAAAAAGGAAAGCCAAATAAACGGCTTTCCCATTATAATTCAATGTCTTATAAATTTCATAATTCTTTATCTGTTAATAACTTTTTCAATTCTCTGTTTCATCTGCTCTTCACCCATTATATGAACAATTGACCACAAATCAGGTGTATTGGCACGTCCTGTAACAGCAATTCTTACAACTTCAGCTATATCAGACACATTACCCTTGAAACTCTCAGGTGAAGCCTTATAAGCTTTCATATCTGATGCATAGCCGTGCTTGTCAGCAATTTCTTTAAGCTTGTTAAACCATGCTGAATTATCATCATCATGGTTATATGCTGCCATATAATCATTAAGAATATTCTTAACCTCTGACATATCAAGTCTGAACTCATCTTTTTCGTCAGTGCTTTCCCCGTCAAAGAAATATGAAATCATATTAAATATCTGCTTTGCATACATAAAATCTTTTCTTCTTCTCTTCATGCCAACACCCATGTAGAGTCTTAATATTGCAAGCATTTTTTCTTTATCGGCAAACCACATATCCTTCTTTTCAGGTGCATTTTCTGACGCCCAGTTGTAAAGGAAATCATAAAGTTCATCCTCTGAAAGCTTTGAAAGTTCATTCTTGCAGATGTTATGAAGTTTATCTTTATCAAATAAAGCACCTGACTGGCTCATTTTCTCAATTGAAAATGGAAATTCATTAATATCTTTATCAGGGAACTGCTCATGCCACTCTTCAAAATTAGAATTGAGAAGTGTCATAAGATAAACTTTCATACAATATGGATGATATCCATCCTGTCTGTAATAATCAAGTGAAAGTTCCGGATCTTTTCTCTTTGATAACTTTCTTTTACCACCTGTCTCCTCGTCGAATTTCATAAGGTGGGCAGTATGGGCATATTCAGGCATCTTAAACCCAAGCACATGGAAAAGCTCATAATGGATTGGTGCAGATGCAAGCCACTCTCCGCCTCTTACAACAACTGTTGTACGCATAAGATGGTCATCAATTGCATGTGCAAAATGATATGTCGGAATACCATCACGTTTTAATAAAACAATATCATGTATATTTTCAGGAAGCTTAATCTCACCCTTGATACTGTCAACAAATGTAATCTCCTTGTCAGGACTGCCCTGTGAACGGAGTCTTAACACATAAGACTTTCCTTCATTCAGGTTCTTTTCAATCTCTTCAAGAGAAAGATTGCGGCATACAGCATATTCACCATAATATCCTGTAAGAACCTTATTCTCTTCCTGCTTCTGTCTTACGCTTTCAAGTTCTTCCTCTGTACAAAAACAAGGATAAGCCAGACCTTTTTCTACGAGACTCTTTGCATAAGCATGATAAATCTCAACTCTCTGTCTCTGGAAATATGGTCCATATATATTTTGTGGAGCGTCATCAGGAAAACCTGCACCCTCGTCAAATTCGATATCGAAATAACGAAGTGTATCAATAATAAGTTCAACTGCTCCGTCAACTTTACGCTTTTCATCAGTATCTTCAATTCTTAAATAAAATACACCGCCATGTCTGTGTGCTATACGCTCGTCAGCAAGTGCACTGTAAAGATTTCCAAGATGTATAAATCCAGTAGGACTTGGTGCCATACGTGTAACCTGAGCCTTTGCAGGAAGTTTTCTGTATGGGAACTTTTCTTCGTAATATTCCGGTGAATTCTTTACATCCGGAAAAAGCATCTGTGCAAGTTTATTATAATCCATTTTTTCCTCCATTTATCGTTTATTCATATACAAAACCTATTTATTATATCATTACAGGTCCGCATTTTCAATATTTTTCTCTCTTATTTCAGCAACAAGCTGGCGTCTGTATGCCCTGCAGCCATTTTCATTCCAATACTTCTTCTGTTCAAGCTTAATAACTTCAAATGTAGTGTCAATAATGTCGGATTTATAACTTGTTTTCGGATTATCTGTGTCATAGAAAACAGTGATTGAATCTTCACATCTTTCCTTATCAAGTCCATATTCTTCTATAAATCTTCTGCAGCACTCATCACCGTCAATCATTTTTATATGTGCATAATATCCAACAAGATATGCAAAATAATTAACATCAAACTTGTCAATCCATGAATTATCCTTTGCCATAAATACTATGACAGGAAATTTTCTGTCTTTATTATTTATAAGACTGCACATCTCATCATAATTATCACTGCTAACATATTTTACATTTTCTTTGAGTCTTACAACATCGCAGATACCTATATTGTCAGCAATTTCACCATAAAAATTAGGGCGTGAAAACAGAACATTTTCATTATCCCTGTACCTGTCTTTTGGTTCGGCATACTCGTTGCTCACCTTAAATTCTATACCATTATCATTTTTTACCAAAGATGCTTTCGATACCCATATCCTGCTTGCAATCTTTGAATCTATATGCGTTGAACATTCATAAAAGTGCATATTATCTTCATTATATTCTACATTGACAGTATATCCCGGAACACTGCGGTAATAATTATCAACTGTATCAGGTAAATCAGAAAATGCCTCACAATATCTTGAATGTATCCATGCATATATGTATGAAGATGCCTTTTTAAAAGCATCTTTCTCAGATAGATTCGTTGTATCAAGATATGTATCTGCCGTAAATACTTTGTAACTTCCAAGCATATGGAACGGCTCAAACTTCTTTCTCTTTGTAAAATTATCTTCTGTTCCTGACTCATTATCTATAAGTTCAAAGGCCTTATTAAGACGTTCATCATCAGGTCCTATCTGATTGACAATCTTTATTATGTAATTGATTGTAAGCTCAGGTATCTTATCTGCCGTATTATTCCACAATCTGCTTATAGCAAGCTTTCTGTCAAACTTGAAAAATATTTTTGCAAGTTCTGTATCTTCATCAAACACCTTTTTAAGTTCTGGACGTATAAGCTCATTTGTCATCTTGAGTCTGTAATGACACCTTATCATGTCGCCCCACTTATGATCTTTGTAATGCTGATGGCCCAGATCTTCAAGAAGCTTGACAACCGAATCATCACACAGTTCAAGAGTTGCAAGAATACTGTTCATTTTTCTTGCAAGAGCTTCATTGCCTTCACCGAAAGCCGAACCTTTATATCTTAAATCATGCTCTATCTCATGCCAGCCCTCAAATGAATTGGTTCTTACCTGGACTTCAAACGTATCATCTATATAATCCGAAAGCATCGGATTAACTATTGTTTTTGCAAGATAACCCGGAAGCTTGAAAATACCATTTATTTTCATCGCTTTAAATTCATATTCATTTGTTTCTGTCGTCTCCCACACACCGGGAGTAGCAAATAATGTATCCAGAAGACTGCGGCATATTGGTACATCATCAACAAAATAAAGCATGATTCTTATACCGATTAAATCCTGCATCTTTTTATCTTCATTTTCCGTCCCCGGCCGTCTGTAATCTTTAAACTGCAATTTATCAACTGTAGAATCTACCGCTTTCACCCTGTAGGCAATTCTGTAGTAAAATCCCGCTTTTTTTAACTTTTCTTCAATAATACTTAATAAATCAACTCTGACTACATCAGGTACATATATCTGCTCAACACACTCCCTGCAAAAAAGTTCATTTACCTTCATTTTATAAATTACCCCTTAATTTCTCTTTCATTTCATTTGATAAAAATGCGGCATCTATCGCATTATCTACAAATATTCTTCTCATATTCCCATCATAACCGAACGTATCACATATAAGCTTCATCTCCGATGCCTCATCAGTTCCTGAAACTGTCATGTTGTCGGTATTTATCGTAACTTTAATTTTATTATTTATAATTTTATCTATAGGATAGTCTTTTATATCATTGACAATTTTGGTATTAAGATTGCTTGTCGGACATAACTCCAATGTTATGCCTTTTTCTGCAATAATATTCATCAAATTTTTATCATGTATACAATTTACCCCATGACCTATCCTTGCAGTGCCGTAATCAACAGCCTGTCTGATGCTTTCGGGTCCTGCCGCCTCACCCGCATGTATTGTAAAAGGAATCCCCTCAGCTCTCGCATGTGCAAACAGCTTTTCATAATCCGATGTGGGAAACAGGGCTTCCGCCCCCGCAAGGTCAACTGCAACAACCCCATCCGAATCACTGAGAAACTCTGCGGCTATCCTTATTGTCTCCTCATTTTCCCTCTCGTTGCCGTTTCCTCTCATGCAGCACAATATAATATTGCTGTAAAAAGAGGGGATGTCACCTTCTTTTATATTTTCTTTCTGCCTTAATTCATCGAAATATTTTTGTCTTCCTTTCAGGGAAGCTGTTACAACTTCTTCCTGTGAAAGTCCTTTTTTTGTGTGAAGCTGCGGTGCAAAGCGAATCTCACTGTACAAAAGATTCTGTTCCGACTGCCTTTTCATAAGCGAATAAACCGCATATTCTATCGAATCAATGGTCTGTAACAGCATAAGCGGATATTCAAATTTTGTAAGATATTCATTCAAATCACGGCAATCTTTTGAAACCTGAAGTTTTTTAATAAGTATGTCATCGTTTTGAATCTCAATTCCTTGTCTTGCGGCAAGCTCCTTTACAGTTTCAAGTGAGAGCGAGCCATCAAGATGCACATGTAAATCCACTAATCTCTCCATAACTTTTGCACTCCTGCTCAATATATTGTTAAAAAATTCTGTATCAGGTTATAATATTTATATTATACATTTTTTACCGATATAAATCAACTTCCCGGCCATATGAAATGACCGGGAAGCTGAAAATGGGCTAATAATTTTACTGTCTGTTAAGGTAGCCCTTGTATTCACTTGTTTTTAAAATATCGTTTGCTTTTTTGATAAGCTCACCATCAGGTGGACTGACACCTTCCAGTGTATAATCGATTCCTAATTCTTTCCACTTAAATACGCCAAGTGTATGATATGGAAGTACCTCAACACGGTCAATTGTCTTTAATGAAGAGATAAAGTCGCTTAATTTCTGTAAATCCTCTTCACCATCAGTATAACCCGGAACTAATACATTTCTAATCCACATCTTCTTGCCGTTATCAGAAAGATATTTTGCCATATCAAGAATATTAGAGTTATCCCACTGTGTTAAATCCTTGTGCTTAACAGGATCAATATGCTTAATATCAAGAAGGAATAAATCTGTATATTTCAAAAGTTCGTTAAATTTGCTAAAGAACGGCTCTTCTCTTGTAAACGGATTACCTGATGTGTCAAGTGTCGTATGAACTCCCTGTTCTTTTGCAAGCCTGAAAAGCTCTGTCACATAATCAATCTGTAAAAGTGCCTCTCCGCCGCTCACAGTTATTCCGCCTGTTTCCTTCCAATAAGCCTTGAATCTCATAGCCTTCTTTAATGTCTCGGCCGGAGTTTCCTCATAGGAGTTCTTGTCATTTAAAGCCCATGTGTCGGGATTATGGCAGTATCTGCAACGCATACGGCAGCCCTGCAAAAATACGATATACCTCACACCCGGTCCATCTACGGAGCCAAAACTTTCAATTGAATGAATGATACCTTTTATCTCTTTATTTTCCATTAATTATTGTCCCTTTCAGTTTTACATAGTCGGCAACAGCCGCACAGTCCGTACATACACGCACTTTAACACTGTTGTCGCTTTAATCAGAGTATATCATATATTTTTGTATGCTAAAACTGAATCAGACAATGTTTTTAATAAAAAACTGAATTTTTGTGTTTCTTTACAATGCCAATAACAGTTAATACAAAGCTGCTGATAACAACTGCGAGTAACATAAACGCTAAAGGTGCACTGTCCCCCGTATTAGGTGCAGCTGCCTGCGTACCTGAACCGCTCACGTGAGTCTGTGTAAGCTTTGTTGTTGTAAGAAGATATACAGAACAGTGGTCCTGTTCAACTGTTATAACACCATTTTCATCAACTGCTGCCGACATAATATTTTCGATTGTGCCGTCATCGTAAAGTCTGCTGTAATAAAGAGTACGTCCTGCATACTGTGTTCCTACAGGTATCTTGATTTCCGCCTTTGCAGGAAGCTGTCCAGAATATGCGAAATCAATTTTCTGAATAAAGTTTTCTGATGTTACCCCGGCAGGAAGTTTTCCGGCATTTTCAACTTCCTTTACAACTTCTGTTGTAAAATCGTATTTATCAACACCGTCAACCTGATTCATAGTACCTTTTTCAAACTTAAACGAAATATCGTTATTAGAATTGATAACTACATCAGAATCCTGATTTTTGTTGATTATTTCGTTGAAATCGTCCGCTTTGACAGTCTTATCATCTGAAGGAAGTTCGATTACTTCTTCATCTTTTTTGACGTCATTGTTTTTGTCGTCCGGAGCTTCAGATGAACCGATAAACTCTACTTTTTCATTCTTTACAGACACATTATAAATATTGGTCATCTCCTCGCCGACAGCCTCGTAACCGTCAGGAAGCTTAACATCATATTCGTTAGGATAAGCAATATCGGCAACAGGATTATCAATATCAACAAGACATGTCTCCTGATTATATTCATCAATACCGAAATTTGCGATTATCTTGCAAAGATAGCCCTTAGAATTTCCTGTTGCACTGTCATATTTTGATACTACGGCATATGCTTCTTCTCCTGTCTTTGTATCTTTTACAAGTGCTGTCGTAGAACCGTTGAGAGAATCTGCACTATACCATTTTACAATCTCGTCTGTCATCTTATAATCAGATGACTTTTCGCTTAACTCTTCTTTTTTAACGCCTATATAGCCTTTGTCGAAACCATCGTATTTCTTTAACTCATAATAACAAAAAGTTACTGTTCCGTCAGATTTTGTTGATCGTAAACAGTCATATTTTGCACTGTCGCCTTCCTTTGTATACACATTACCTTCCCACGGAAATATATCTCCGAAATAACCTGCAAATATCATTGTCTTTTTTACAGGATGAGTTACTTCTGTCTGAAGCTGTGAGCTAAGTTTCCCTTCTGCTTTTATTATATCGCTCGTAGTATTTGATGAAGATACGATGGCATTTTGTCCCGAATATACATATACACTACATTCAGAACCGACAGTGAGCACTGATTTGGTATTCTCGGCATTCATATAAATAGCTGTTTCGTAGGACTTGTCTTCATTAATGTACAATGTACCGTTTCCGGTAAGCGTTATGCTTCCGCCCCAGCCGTCTCCATACGAAACAAGTTCTCCAATATGATTTTCACCTTTTATGTTGATTTTGAAATCATCACCCATCATATTCGTTGCAATTCTGTTTTTTGTATTATTGTAATTTTCGATTGTAAGGGTGTTTGAAGCTCTGTCGTAAGATATTCCTTCCACTGTTGAAATATCTTTTGAGCTGACAGAATAGATAGTCTTGTATTCTCCCTGCGGATTGCTTGAATCTCCATCGTTTCCGACTGAAATATAAGCAAATGCCCAGTCACCCGTATCACACGGACCATTTTCTCCCTTTGCAGGAACTAACAGACATGCTGCACACATTAAAAATGCCAGCATAGCCGCCGCAGACAAGCAAAGAAATTTTTTTAATTTTTTGTTTTTTGTACACATAAAAAAATCCTCCTTTTGTTGTTTTACAGGCTTTCGCCCGGTTTGAATGAATAATAGTCCGGGTCGCCGTACTGCGGCTTCTTCGGTGACAGTGCGCCGCTTGCCATGTCATGGGCGACAAGGGAAGTGTAATAATTGCCGATAGTGGACGGGGCGTTGAAAAGGGCTGCTTTCAGATATTGCTTGATGTTGCGGATTTTCGTTGTGTTCTCCCGCATACAGTCAAGCACAAAGCGGATATGCTCGCCGTCCAGTTTCATAAACTTTGACTTCACAAGCTCTGCCGGGTAGTCGTCCCCCGCAATCCGTACCCGCTTTCTGGCGGTGCATACGGTTTCAAGCATGAGGTCTACAATCTCGTCCAGCCTGTCACTGTCAAACTTCATGTCCTGTTTGAGAATGTGGTAGTCGATATTGTCCTTGATGATTTCCCGGTATATATCAACTGCGCTCTGTGCTGCCGCTTCCGTTCCTTTCCGTTCCGGCGGCGCAGCCGCTTCTCTGCAAGGAGAGGGGTTAGGGGAAAGGATAGGAATGGAATGGGTACTTGATAAATCTGTATTTGATTTTTCTTTTTTTGGTAAGTCAGTTCTTTGTATATCTTTATTTAATTGCGTTGGATTTTCCAACGTAGGTTTTTCCAATGTTGGTTTTTCCTGCGTTGGATTATCCAATGTTGGATTTTCCAATGTAGGTAAATCCGGCGTAGGCGGCTGCGGCTGCTCGAATATCACATAGTCCGCGCCCCGCAAGCGTCCTTTCTCGTCGCGCTCCCTTGAACGGACGATATACCCGGCGCGTTCAAGTTCCTTAATGGCTTCGCGGATAGCGTCTATCTTCTCCCGGTTGATAAGGGATAAGCCTTTCAAGGTGTAGTCCCAATCTTCGGGGAGTGACAGCATTTGCGACAACAGCCCCTTTGCCTTTAGGGAAAGCTCCTTGTTGCGTAGGTGGTGGTTGCTCATTACGGTATAGCCCTTGTTTCGTTCCACTCTGAAAACTGCCATAGTTCATAGCTCCTTTGCTTTGGATTTGTTACGCAGTAGAAGCGCGGTTTCGGGGGATAAGGTATAAATCCCTTTCCGCGCCAGATACGCGCCCGGAAAACCGCTTGTAGCAAGGCTTTTTCTGCCCCTACTGCGTAACAAAGGGCATGAAAAAAGCGGCGTTCCTGTTCTTCCGTGTGGAAGTGGGAAACGCCGCTTGTGCGGTGCAATATAAAATTTTCGGTTTGTTCTGTTATGCCGTATGGTCTTATCCGTAGAAACTTATAAGCGTACTATTTATCAGTAAAAATTGCATTGGACTCCGATTTTGAACTATCAATCTACGCCCATTTCTACGCCCAAATGGCATTAAATTATGTGATTTTACATGGAGCTTTATGCTTTTGCTTTTTTAAGAAACCTTGCAACCATGCGGTTTTACGGACTTTTATGGAAGTACATAGATTTATGAAAAAAGGCTAATTTATTACGATACCTAATTTCATTTGTACTCATTCTCCTTAACGGAATATTTTGACTGTCTATCATTATACCCAACCAGCGCACTGCGTGCAAGGGCAGGGCGCGGCCATGCTCATAATTTTGCGCAATTCTACACATTTTACCTGTTTTGACCACCGGTTGTTCTTTATTTTTCCACATTTATGCCTTATAATGTTAAAAGGTCGAATCAAAATACCCCCGTACCGGCCCTGTCCGGCGCGGGAAAACATAGGGCAATACCGCATAATTCT
>OHNP01001003.1_pt1 | contig 10827 bp, 8 predicted proteins | sample 1569531 | NCBI WGS metagenome assembly OHNP01 (sample SAMEA3879587, study PRJEB24766) | human gut metagenome | biome: human-associated habitat; feature: feces | place: USA | collected 1985/1987
CCGCCAGCTATTCCAACAACGTCGCTCCCTACACGCTTACGCCGGAGGACGAGGGCTTCGATCCGGCAAAAGCCCCCAAGGTGACGCTGTACGGCACGGGGAACTACTGCGGCAAGGCGGAGCACTACTTCACCATCAGCGAAAACGCTGCCGCCGCGCCCAGCATCACCACAAGCAGCCTGCCGGACGGCAAGGTGGGCGAGGCTTACAGCCAGACCCTGACCGCCAACGGCACTACGCCCATCAAATGGAGCATTAGCGGCGGCGCGCTGCCCGAGAGCCTGAATCTGAACGAAATCACCGGCGTGATTAGCGGCACGCCTACCGCAGCGGGAACCGCCACCTTCACCGTCAAGGCTACCAACAGCGCGGGCAGCGATACGAAGGAGCTGTCTATTACGATAACCAAAGCCGCGCCTGCCGAGTTTACCATCTCCGTGAAAACAGATGGAAACGGAACGGCTTCCGCATCTCTTGCAAAGGCTGCGGCCAATACGGAGATCACTCTGAGCGCAACGCCCAACGAGGGCTACCGCTTCAAGGAGTGGGAGGTCATCAGCGGCGGCGTGACCATCAAGGACGACAAGTTCACCATGCCGAGTGCCAACGTGGAGGTCAAGGCCATCTTCGAGAAGGACACCGGCGGCGGTGGTGGCGGCGGCTACAATCCGCCCGTCACCTACTACACGCTGCGCTTTGAAACAGGCGGAGGCAGTGATATTCCCAGCGTGCGGGAAACGTACAATGCCTACATTGACCTGACCCAATATGTTCCCACCTGGCGCGGACACACCTTTATCGGCTGGTACAGCGAACGCAGCCTGATGAACAAGGTTTCCGGTGTTTATCTGACGAAGGATATGACCGTGTATGCGCTCTGGCGCGTGGACGAAAATCCGAACACAGGCGCGAATCCCTTTACCGATGTTTCTGAAAAGGACTGGTTCTACGGCGATGTGATGTTCGTCTATGAAAACGGACTGATGCTCGGCACGAGCAAGACCCTGTTCAGTCCGCATGGGACGGCGACGCGCGGCATGATGGCAACCATTCTCTGGCGCATGGAGGGCAGCCCCGCGCCGAAGGGTAAGGGGCTGCGGCTCGGTTTCTACGATCACGCCGCTGTCATTGGTGGGAATGTCCTCACCGCCGCCCGCATAGGCGGTAACAGAAAAGCCGCCCATGAGTACAAGGGCGGCAAGCAAAGCGGTAACGCTGCGGAACAGTTTTTTATGCTTCATCTTCGGTTTCCTCCTGTTCGTCGGTATAGTCTGTGTCCGGCTGCGGCAAAATGATTTCGCCGTTGGCATAGGCGGAGAGGAACGCGGCAAGCTGCGCCCCGTCAAGGTGTACCGCTTTCACCATTTGAACGATCTGCGCGTTTTCTTCCTCGATTTTCTGCGCTTCAAGGTCTTTCAGCCTTTTTTGGTATTCAAGGACTTTCGCCCTCGTTTTCTCAATATCCCTTTCGATACGGTCAAGTTTCGTGTTTGCCATAGAAATAAACTCCTTTCAAAGTCAGTTGTAATGTAGCCGCCCATAGGCGTAAAAATGGGATTGCCAATAGCTTGTATCAAGTTTTGCGTATTGTATCGGGTCGCCACAATGCAGCATGACGGGGCTTCCGTCCCCGTCCTCGCCAACGTAGATACCCACATGAGATACCCCCGGTGTGTCATATGTACCCGTAAAGAAAACCAAATCCCCCGGCTGCGGGTTGGAAACGCGGGTTGAAATGTTGTAAAGCCCCTGCGCCCCAAGTCTGCCCGTATTGTATAAGCCGCTGTTCGTCAGCACATAGCTAACAAAACCGCTGCAATCAAAAGAGGTTTCCGGGCTGCTGCCGCCCCACACATAAGGAAAACCGACATACTTTTCCGCTTCCTCAATGAGCCGCGCAAACTGTTCATCTTCCAGATAGGCGGGCGGGATTTCATAATCCGCTGGCGGGTTTTCATAGTATTTTGAAATATAGCCGGATTGCGGGAAAAGGTCGGGTCTGTTCCCAAGCGACGACATATACATAGCGTACATGGATAGCTGTTCCTCGCCCATAATGTAAACGGGAACATGGGAGAGGTTGAAGTTTTCCAAATCCACATTGAGAATGTAATAGTTATAGGGGACTTCAACCGTATAGGGGTTGCCCTCGCTGTCCGTCCTTGTTTCGGTGCGGTAGCGTACCTGTACTTCTTCCTCGACCGTCAAGATATACTGTTTCTCAAAGAGCATTTCAAGGGTGCTTTGCACTTCATCGAGTGTAAACACGCCCTCATGCCACGCGGAAAGGATAGAAATTAGCACATAGGGGTCATGCTCGATCTCGTCCGCGTTTACCCGGTATTCGTCATAGCCGGGGTATTCGCTTTCGATGTTATCCAGCATATCCTGTAACTCGGCTTCCATAGCGACATACGCGCTTTCTGCGCCTGTAATATCCGCGTCCTCGGAGAGATAGGACGACGCAATCAAGCCGCTGCCGCTGTTGCCGCCGAACAGGGAACAAGAGGACAAGCCGCCGAAAAACAGAAGCACGATAAAGGCAATCCCGCCCACAATCAAACAGCCTTTCCAATGCCGGACGACAAAGAACGTCGCCCGTTTGGTTTCCTGCGCCGTTTTCTTCGCCGCCTTTGCGGTGGCTTCGGCGGTCTTTTTCACCTTGCCGCCCGTTTTCAACGCCTTTGCATACTGCTTTTTAATGCGCTGTTTTTGCCAAAAACGGGAAATCGGGTTGGAGTGCGCAAGGGCGGGGTTATCATGCAGCGCCTTTTGGTAGAGGAAATCGGCGTTTGCCTTTGCTGCCTTTTTCTCGGCTGCTGCCGCCGCCCGGTAAGGTTTCAGCTTATGGCTGCGTATGCCGCGTTTTACTGCCCGCGTCGTCATGCCGCCCGCTTTCTCGCCCACAAGTTCTATCCTGTGTCCGCTTTCCACACCGACGTTTTCTTTCTCCACCTCATAGATTTTTCCATGTACGGCGGCGTCCAATTCCTGCGCCGGACGGGATAACGGGTTATGACGCAACTTGCCGTTTGGGGGCTTATCCGTCTTTTCAAAAGCAAGGCGCGTCTTTGCTTTGCCTTTGGCTTCGTCAAAAACGCGCTCTTTTGTGATTTTGGTCTGTTTGGGGATAGCTGCCCGCGCTTTGTCTAAACGGTCAGCCGCCGTATCGGATTTTTTGATTGCCTTTTGCAGGTCCGGCGTTGCCCGTTCCGCTTCGGAAAACTGCAAGCGGGACGTATGGGTTTTAAGCTGTGCTGCGTCAAGGGTCTTTTTCTCCGCGCCCTTTTCAAAGTGGCGGCTAACCTCTGTGCCAATACGTTGGGTGGCTTTTTCCGCTGCTCCCGCTACGGGGGCTGAATAGTTTTCCTCCGGCGGTCTTTCGCTGATACTCGTTGTTTCGCCCGTCGTAAGGTTTTCCGCAACCGCCCCGTCGCGGGTCATTTTCTGCGTTACCTTGTCGGGGGCTTTCAGTTCCTTGCTCAATCTTCATCACCTCCAATCCGCTGTTTTGCAAGTTCGCAATAGTCGGGGTTTAACTCAATGCCGATATAGCGGCGGTTAAGCCGTTTTGCTACCATGCCCGTCGTGCCGCTGCCGAAAAAGGGGTCAAGGACAATCCCGCCGATGGGACAGCCCGCCAAAATGCACGTTTCCGCAAGTTTGGGCGGGAACGCTGCAAAATGCCCGCCGCGATAGGAAGCTGTGTTGATCTGCCAAACGTTGCGGCGGCTGCGGACGGGGGAAATCATTTCGTCGGTGTATGCGCCTTTCCTGCGGGGACGGTTGATTTTCTGCGGCTGGTTTTGCCCCGGAACGGTAGCGGCATATTTGTTGCCTTTCCCAACTCCGCTTTTCAGCCGTACCGCCGTTGTGGGGGCTATCGGCTCGGCTACTGCTTGCCAATCGTAGTAATATTTCTTCGACTTGGTAAGCAGAAACACATATTCATAGCAGCGGGTCGGCCTGTCCCGCGTGCTTTCCGGCATGGGGTTTGTTTTGTGCCAAATGATAGAACTGCGCAAATACCAACCGTCGCCCCGCAAGGCAAGGGCTACAAGCCACGGAATACCGATTAGGTCTTTCGGCTTGCAGCCGGGGGCGCGGTGGTTTACCGCCACTTGCTGCCCGTTCCTGCCTTTGGGATATTTCGGGTCTTGGTGGTCGGCTTTGCTGCCTGTGCCGCAATAAGTGTCCGCGATATTCAGCCAACAAGTACCCTCCGGCGTAAGCACCCGCTTTACCTCATGGAAAACCGCTGTAATGCGGGAAACATATTCCTCCGGCGTTGCTTCCCGTCCGATCTGCCCGTCTGTGCCGTAATCGCGCAAAGCATAGTAGGGCGGGGACGTTACGCAACAATCCATACAGTTATCCGGCAAGGTTTGAAGCACCTGCAAGCTGTCGCCGCAATAGATTTTATCCGTTTCTATCTTCATGCTGACACCTCGCCGGGCTTGGTCGTCATCACGCGGTAGAGTTCCGTATCTTTTGGGAAACGGTCAATAAAGGGCAAAATCACGTTGCCATAGAAGATAAGTCCCTCGCCCGCTTCGGAATGGGTTACATAGGTCATTTGCTGCTGTGAAATGTTAAGCTGCTTGGCAAGGATTTCCCGGTCGCCCTGGGCTTGGTTGAGCATATACACAAAATCACTGTTTTCAAAGATGTTCTCCACCTCGCGGGACGACAACAAATCTTTCACGTTTTGGGTGATACCTGTCGGAATACCGCCCCACTTCCTAAAACGCTTCCAAATCTCGACGCTGTATGCTGCGGTCTGTTCCTCTTTGAGCAGCAAATGAAACTCGTCGATGTAATACCGCGTCGCCTTGCCCTCGCTGCGGTTTACCGTTACTCTGTTCCATACTTGGTCTTGGACGATAAGCATACCGACTTTTTTAAGCTGCGTACCGAGTTCCTTAATATCAAAGCAGACAAGGCGGTTATGAATGTCAACGTTTGTCCTGTGGTTAAAAATGTTCAAGCTGCCGTTTACATAGAGTTCCAATGCCGCCGCGATACGCTGCGCTTCCTTTTCCGGCTGCTTCTTGATCTCGTCGTAGAGGTCGCCCAAAATCGGCATATTTTCGGGCTTCGGGTCGGCAAGGTAGCTGCGGTACACGCTGATAACAGCGCGGTCAATCAAGGTCTTTTCGACAGCTTCCAGCCCGTTTTTACCTCCCATAATCAACTCACAAAAGGAAAGGATAAAATCGCTCTTTAAGGCTATGGGCGTGTCGCCCTCGCTGTAATTGAGGTTTATATCCATCGGGTTAATGTACTGCGTGCTGTTCTGCGAAACCTTGATAACCTGTCCTTTCAAACGTCCGACAAGGGGGTAATATTCGGCTTCGGGGTCGCAAATGATAATGTCGTCGGACGTGATAAGAAAAGCGTTTGTGATTTCACGTTTTGCAGAAAAACTTTTGCCGCTGCCCGGTGTGCCGAGTATCAAGCCGTTGGGGTTTTTCAGCTTCTTTCGGTCGCACAAAATCATGTTGTTGGAAAGGGCATTTAAGCCGTAATACAATGCTTCGCCGCTTTGGAACAGCTCTTGCACCGTAAAGGGAACGAAAACGGCGGTGCTGCTGGTCGTCAAGCCGCGCTGGATATGGATAAGGTTTTCCCCCAACGGGATAGAGGACATAAGCCCCTGTTCCTGCCGGTAGTCAAGGCGGGTCAAAATGCAGTTGTATTTCTGTGCGATTGCCGCCGCCCCGAACACTTCGTTATCCAATTTCTGCTTGGTATCTGCAAGGTTTAAGACAAGCAGCGTAAGCAGAAACATTCTTTCGTTGCGGCTCTGCAAATCGCGGAGTAGGTTTTTTGCTTCCCCGCCGTAGGTGGCAAGGTCGGACGGAATAATATCCATGTCATAACCGCTGCGGATTGCTTTCTTTTGTTCTTCAATCTTCATGCGGTCAAGGTCGGTGATCTTGCGCTTAATCGTCTTGATTGCTTCGTTGTGGTCGATACTCTGAATGTGCAGATTGACGATAATCCCGTTTTCCGCGTCCATGAAGTCAGCAAGCATACGGTCGGAAAGTTCCGGCGCGACGATCTGCAAAAAGGAAACCGCACCAAACTTGCCGCCCATTTGAAACATTCGCCCGTCGCCAAATCGGAAAGAGGACGGGGCGATAAAGTCTTTGACGGAAAGACCGCTTGCGGGTAGCCATTCCCACGCAAAGTTAAAGCGTTCCCCGTCCGGGTGGAAAATCCCATGCAGCACTTCAAGACGCTGTTTCCCGTCCAATACCCGCGCCGCCGCGCCGATCACCTTAAAATGGTTGAGGGTGTCCGTTTCAATGCGGGCAAGACGCGCCCGCGCCGATCTGATGTCCTTTGCTTCAACGGTAAAGGTAAGAAACTTGGTCTTGATAAGCCCGTTGTTTCCGCGTTCAAGCTGCGTCCTAAGCATTTCGGTGTATTCTGCTCTGATACTGTCGAAATCGTCATTCTGCGGCGCAATCGTGATACTGTTCTTGAAATCGTCCTTGTTCGCATGGCGGCTGATTAGGGAAAGCTGCACGTTGATAGAAGCGTCGAACGAGTTATACATATCGCAAAGGGCTTCAAAAATGGCGGTTTTGTCGTCCGGCTGCGCAAGCTGATAATTTATATCCTCAAACTCAATGCACTTGGAATACCGCCCGTTTGCAAGGCGGCAAATCCCGTCCTTATACATTCGCTCAAACGGTATGCTGTCCTGCGCCGTATGGGGCTTCCCGTCGCCCTTTGCCTGTCGGATAAGGGTATCTATCTGTTTTCTTTCCTGTCGGGAAAGTTTACGCTTTTCGTTTTGGGTGTTTTTCTTTTCCTTTGACAATCGCCCGTACCTCCTTATCTAATTGCTCTTGCCGCGCAAGGGCGGCATAAAAATTGTTGGTCTGATAAGGTCGCTCTTTGGGGCGAAGAAACTTCACTTCCACAAATTGCCGAATAATCACTTCCAGCGGTTGCCCGTTTTTCTCGTACATGGCAAGCAAAAACATAGGCAGCATGGCAAGCACCATGCACAATGCCGCTGCGCTCGTTCCAACGCTGCCTTTTACCAAAAAGAACAGCGGCAGTCCGATTGCCACCGCCGCGCTGAAACAAATTAGCTGTCGTTTCGTAAGGTTGAACATTACCTTGCTTTTGATTTTTGTTAAGTCCTTTGGGACGGTTACATACGCCATTTCATACCTCCTTTCTGCCCGGAATGTAATCTTCAAAGCGGGGAACAGCATAGAAAAGCCGCTTGTTGTTTACCCATCGTTGCAAATGGCGGGTAACAGGCGGGGCGGTTGGACGCTCGTAAATCATCACATACGGGTCAAAGCCCATAGCCCGCAAGGTGTTCACGCGGTATAAATCCTGTTCGTGAGTGCTGCCGTAGTTGGTAAGAACATACACGCGCCGCTGGCGGCTGCTTTTAATGGCTGTCAAATCCAAAAAACGTTGGAAATACCCGGTCAAGTCCTCGTCGGGATTATCCCATGCAAAATGTACCGCTTTTATCCGTACCCGATTTAACAGGCTGACATTATCCCTGTTCACAAGGCGAATATCCAGCCCTTGCGAAAAATCCACCCATGCGCGGCTTCGTATAAGCTGCTCAATGAGATTTTCATGGTCGGGACAGGCAAGCAGATTAGCGTCCATGATTTTTATTTCCGGCTGCCATTTCCAAAACTCGGACAAATCCGCAACCTTAACGCTTTTGCGCCCCTCTTTACCGCTGACAATGCAAAACCCGCAATTTCTCGGACAACCCCGGCTTAAAAAGCCGTAGGCAATCCCGAAAAACTGCGGGTAGATAGAATAATCCGGGTAACTGTGTTCCACTTCCGGCGGCAAGCGGTTTTTCGTGTCGTAGCCCGTACCGCCGAAAATAACCTGTTCCGCGTTGGTAACGGTTATCGTGTCTTTGGAATAGGTGTCCGTAAAGACGCGGCTTTTATATACAAGGTCGTACCGCCCCTTTGCGTTCCACCATTCCACCGTATGCCCCTTTGCTTTATGATACGCGGATAGCTTCATCAAGCAGAGGTTGGGGAAATTATGGCTGTCAACGTCGATTAAGCCGATTTTCAAATCATAACTCACCCCCTTAATGTGCCGAAAAGACGCTCTTTGCAAGGCTCCCTGTTTTGAAAAGGGTAAAGCACAAGAGGACGGTATAGCCCATGCAAGCCCAGATCGCGCCGGATATGTCGTCGGTCGCTGCGATTGTCTGTATCAACACCGCATAAATGCCGACACACACCAAAATCAAAAACGCTTGAAAACCAAGCGCAAGCAAAGATTTTAAGTAATTCTGTCCCATGCTGCCCCATTCGTGATTTACCATTGTTGCCATCGGGATAGGGGCAACGCTCGTTACAAGGTATATTTCAATCATGCGTCCATACACCACAAGCATAATGCAGATTGACAGGGCTTTCATGGTAAGCCCTACAAAGAGGGATTGAAACCATAACCCCAAAAGACCGCCCACGCTCATAGCGTCGAGTTTTGCTTCAATGTCGGTAATGACGGTGTTAACGTCTATGCTTGTATCGGATATGATAACCCCCGCGCTCTGATTGACGACGCTCTGCGTAACGTCGAAAACTCCCATGACGATGTTCCAAGTGTTTGTTACCAGCAGCACCGCAACAAAGGTCTTAAAAATCCATTTGAAGAAAATCCAAGTGTCGAGATCGTGCAGATTGTTTTTTTCAATTACAAGCTGGATTAGTTCGTAGCACATGACAAAGGTAATGATAACGCCCGCAATCGGTACAATGACATTTTCCGAAAGGCTGCGTATCATGTTGAATATGCCCGCGTTCCACCCGGCGGGGGTCGTGCCGACTTGCGTTGCGATTTCTCCAACCTCTGTATTTACGCTGTCAAACAAGCCGGAGAGGTTCGATAAAATCCCGTCTGTCAAAATGCCGCGAAACCAATCTTCAATCATCTGCCATATCAAAAGTTAATCCCTCCTTTCCCGCGCCCTCCCGCGTGAAGCGGGAGAGCGCGGCGGGTAGTGTTAGTTTGTGGCATTATCCAAACAGGCCGGAGAGCAGCGGGACAAGGGTAAGGCCGATAAGGGCAACGCCGCCGCCCGCCATCAACTGTTTCATGCCCTGCGACTTCGCGCCGGGGTTATCGTTGCCGTACCCCTCCATGAGGTTAATGCCGCCCCAAATGCCAAGTCCTGCGCCAAGCGCGATTACCAAAGTCTGCAATACGTCAACTGCGCTGTTGAAAAAATCCATATAAACCTCGCTTTCTGCCGCTAAAACGGCTCAAAAAATGTTGTTGGAAATAAAAATGCCGCCGTTTTTATTCGGCGGCTGCGTCCTCGTCGGACAAATCTATTTCGTATATGTCAAAGGGTTCGTCGGGCTTTACGATTGCCGGACGGGTGGACATATACCGTTCAACGTCAAAAGCGTTTTTCTTGTCGAAGTCGGAAAGGTATTTGTAGTTCGGGTGCTGCGTTATATCGTACTTATCGCTGAAAAAGGGGTGCACGCCGCGCAACTGCAAAATACATTTTCCTCCGTCCATAACTGCGATTTCGTCCTGTGTCATCAACTCCTTTCCCAATTTCTGATAATTGAGGCCATGAGAAACCTGCGTGCCGCGATTTTCGGAAGTGTTGAAACTGTCGATTGTTTCCCGTCCCAAGTTATCCGAAATATCCTTTGCATTTTTCCCACGTCCTCCCAAAAACAAGGTGCTGTCGGCATTATCAAGTATGATTTCTGCCGCGTCCTTGTAAATGGCTTTTAGCTGGCTCTGCGATTGCAGAATGATAGAAGCCGAGATTTCCCGGCTGCGGATTGTGGCAATCAATTTTTCAAACTGCGGGATTTGTCCAATGTTTGCAAACTCGTCTAACAGGCAGCGAACATGAACCGGCAGCTTGCCGCCGTATTCGTCGTCGGCCTTGTCGCACAAGAGATTAAATAACTGCGATTGCAGCATAGCGATAACAAAATTAAACGTGCTGTCCGTATCGCTCATAATCAAAAACAAAGCTGTTTTTCTGTCGCCTAACGTGTCAAGTTCTAATTCGTCGTAGGACATAAGATCGCGCAATTCCTTTATATCAAAAGGAGCGAGCCTCGCACCGCAAGAAATGAGGATTGATTTTGCGGTTTTGCCCGCCGCCAATTTATATTTTCGGTACTGCTTCACCGCGAAATGGTCGGGGTCGCGTTCTTCCAAGTCGGCAAACAGCAAATCGACGGGGCTTTGATATTCCTCGTCGTCCTCGCGGGCTTCGCTGGCGTTGATAAGTTCCAACAGGGTAATAAAGTTCATTTCCTCGGCGGGGGCTTCGTACCAGATGTAGCCCACCAACGCGCAATACAAAAGCCGTTCTGCCTTTACCCAAAAATCCTCCGCGCTTTTTTCTCCCTCACCTTTGGTATTCGCTATCAACGTATTTACCAGCTTCAAAATATCTTTCTCGCTGCGGATATACACAAAGGGGTTGTAGTGCATAGATTTTTTGAAGTTAATCGTATTCAGTACCTTAATGCGGTAGCCCGCCCGTTGCAGCAGCTTCCCGCACTCAATCAAAACCGTACCTTTCGGGTCGGTTAAGACGTAAGAGGAATGAAGCTGCATTAGATTAGGTTTGACAAAAAATCTTGTTTTTCCGCTGCCGCTGCCGCCGATCACGACGACGTTCTTATTTCTCGCGTACTTCGGCTGCTTCGGGCGGCTGTTCATGGTAAGCCGTTCCGTCTGTGTCAGCAGCACGTTATTTTGAAATACTGGGTCGGTGTAGGGCTTTATATCTTCGGCGTTGCCCCAACGTGCGCTGCCGTATTCTGCGCC
>OHNP01001004.1_pt1 | contig 10826 bp, 8 predicted proteins | sample 1569531 | NCBI WGS metagenome assembly OHNP01 (sample SAMEA3879587, study PRJEB24766) | human gut metagenome | biome: human-associated habitat; feature: feces | place: USA | collected 1985/1987
ACCGAAAACCAGATTACGAAAGCACTTTATAATGCGATGTGTGGCAGATACAAAATAGTCTATGTAGCACCGGAAAGACTTGAAACCAACAGATTTCTTGAATTTGTGCTTAATGCCGATATTTCGATGATTACGATAGATGAGGCACACTGCATCTCACAGTGGGGACAGGATTTCAGGCCAAGCTATCTTAAAATAGTGAATCTTATAAAAATGCTGCCTAAAAGACCCGTTGTAAGTGCATTTACAGCAACAGCAACGCAGGCAGTAAAAGATGATATTGTATGCGTGCTGGGACTGAATAATCCTTTTATAAAGGTGACCGGATTTGACAGGAGTAACCTGTATTTTGAAGTGCGTCAGCCGAATAATAAGGATGCAGAAGTGCTTAATTATGTGCTTTCTCACAGGGATGACAGTGGAATAATATATTGTGCCACAAGAAAAAATGTTGACAAAGTATATGCGATGCTTGCTAAAAATGGAATTGCAGTTACAAGGTATCACGCCGGGCTTGATAATGATATGAGAAAAGCCAATCAGGAAGATTTCATATATGATGAAAAACCGGTAATTGTGGCAACAAATGCGTTTGGCATGGGTATAGACAAGTCAAATGTAAGATATGTGCTTCATTATAATATGCCTCAGTGTATAGAAAATTATTATCAGGAAGCGGGAAGAGCCGGTCGTGATGGAGAACCTGCAGAATGTATATTGCTTTTTTCGCCGCAGGATGTTATTATCAACGAATTCCTCATCGAAAATAAAGGGGAAAATAACGAATTTACTGAAGAGGAAAGAAAAGCTGTACATGACAATGATATACGCAGATTGAAAAAAATGCGTTACTACTGCAGTACAAAAGAGTGTCTGAGAGAATACATGCTAAACTATTTTGGCGAGTATTCAGGAAAAGATGACTGTGGCAACTGCAGCAACTGTTCTGCAGTATTTGAAGAAAAGGATGTAACAAATACAGCTTCAGTTATTATTAAGACAATAAAAGAGTGTCATGAAAGATTTGGAACATCGGTAATAACAGGGACGATTCGCGGTGAAAATAAGGCAAAACTAAGAAGTTACGGAGTTGACAGGTATTCGACATTCGGAATGTGTCGTCAGATGAGTGAAAGCTTTATAAAAGGCGTTATTGACAAGATGCTGCTTGATGGGTATCTTAGGGAAACGGATGATATGTACAGAATTCTTAAACTTACAGAAACTTCAGATATGCTGATATCAGGTGAAGAGCATCTTATTATGAAATGGTCGGAACGAAAAGAAGAATTCAAAAAAGAAAAGCGTACACCAAAAAGCCTCGATGCAGACGGCCTTATGCTGTTTGAAAGACTGCGTATGTTAAGAATTGATATTGCACGAAATGAAAATGTGCCGCCATATATAGTCTTTTCAGATAAGGCACTTACTGATATGTGCATAAAAAGACCACATACAAAAGCAGAAATGCTTAATGTAAACGGTGTTGGTGAAAATAAATACGAAAGATACGGAAAAGAATTTCTTAAATGTATAAAAGAACACGAAAATCAGGAGGATACACATGGTTAAAGACATGACAAAAGGTTCGCCGATGAAACTGATTCTTGGATTTGCAATTCCTATGCTTATGGGAATGCTTTTTCAGCAGTTTTACAATCTGGTGGATACAATGATTGTTGGAAAAACATTAGGCGTAGATGCACTTGCGGGCGTTGGAGCTACGGCGTGCATTAACTTTATGATTATTGGTTTCTGCATGGGAGTATGTAACGGATTTGCGATTCCTGTTGCACAGCAGTTTGGAGCAGGCAAATATTCGGAACTTAGAAAATATGTCTATAACAGCTATATTCTGAGCATTGTATTTTCGATAGTACTTACTATACTTTCGGTTGTGTTCACACAGTCAATTCTCAGACTTATGAAGACTCCGGACAATATTTTCTGGCATTCATATAATTACATAGTAATAATATTTGCCGGAATACCTACAGTATTTTTGTATAATATCGTATCAAGTATAATAAGAGCGCTCGGAGACAGTAAGACTCCCGTAATATTCCTGGTGCTTTCGGCGGTTATGAATATATTCCTTGATATATGGTTCATAACAGGCCTTAAGATGGGAGTTGCAGGAGCTGCGTGGGCGACAGATATATCACAGTTTGTGTCAGGTCTTCTGTGTCTCATTTACATGAATAAGAAGTATGACGTGCTTAAGTTCCAAAAGGGTGAGAAACAGATTCACAGACAGCATGCGATTAACCTCATTGTAAATGGTGTCCCGATGGGGCTTCAGTATTCGATAACAGCGATAGGAAGCGTAATCTTACAGACATCGGTTAATACACTCGGTTCTGTAAGTGTTGCTGCGATGACGGCAGGAAGTAAGCTTCAGATGTTCTTCGCGTGCCCGTTCGATGCACTTGGTTCAACAATGGCAACATACGGCGGCCAGAATGCAGGAGCCAAGGAGGTCGACAGAATAGGTGCAGGAATACGTGCAGCCGTGATAGTGGGTTCAGTATACAGTATTGCGGCACTTGTGGTACAGTATCTGTTCGGAAGCTACATAGCACTGCTGTTTGTTGATGCATCGGAGACGCAGGTAATAGCGATGACACATACATTTCTTATCGTCAATGCGCTGTTCTTCATACCGCTTGCACTCGTTAATATCATACGTTTCTGTATACAGGGAATGGGCTTTGCGGGCTTTGCTGTTCTTGCCGGTGTGTTTGAGATGGTTGCAAGAACTGTCGTTGCATTCACGCTTGTTCCGGTATTCCGGTTCAACGGAGCATGCATGGCTAATCCGTGTGCGTGGGTGGCAGCAGATATATTCCTGATTCCTGCATTTATATATTGCAGCAGAAGGCTTAAGAAGAGATTCGGGATTGGTTGACAATTGCGATTATATAGTGATATCATATTAATGATATCTGCAGATATAGTTCATCGGTAGAATGCCAGCTTCCCAAGCTGGAGAGACGGGTTCGATTCCCGCTATCTGCTTAATGAAATTATCATTTATAGGGCGTGGCTGTTGATTGCGGCTTGCGCCCTGTATTTTTAGGACGGTAAGGAGAAGCAATGAACAAAAAAGAGATTTCAGAGATTAAGAAGCTTTTTGCCAACGAGAACAGTGTCATATCAACAATCTGCGGATGCTATGTTGATGGTGACAAGAATAAAAAGTCCATGATGCGCGAGGCATTTTTATCGCTTCCACAGGATGAGATGCACAAGTATATGGCTATATTCAGAAAATGCATGACGGGAACACTCGGCAGGAATATCCTCAACATGGAATTTGCCGATGCAGCAACCGAAGTTACGGTATCACAACAGAAGCTTATGGATCTGCGTGACAGTGAGCTTAAGGATGATGCGGTGCTGGAGACATTTTATGATGAGATTATAGCTAATTACAACACGGCTGATAACTATCTTATACTTCTGGTGTACGGAGTGTATGACGTTCCGGGCAGAACCTCTGACGGAATTGAGATGGAGGATGCATCGGACGAGATATACAGACATATACTCTGCTGCATATGTCCTGTTAAGCTGTCCAAGCCGGGACTTTCATATAACAGTGAGCAGAATGGGTTTCATGAGAGAATACGTGACTGGGTAGTGGATATGCCGGCAATGGGCTTCCTTTATCCTGCATTTAACGAGAGAAGCGCAGATGTGAACAGCATTTTGTATTATTCCTCCAAGGCAGAGGAGCTCAAGTTCGACTTCGTTGAGACAGTGCTTGGCTGTACACTTCCGATGACAGCAGGCGGACAGAAGGAGACCTTCCAGGCGATAATTCAGGATACGCTTGGTGATGAGTGTGAATTTGAAGTTGTTAAGGAGATTCACGAGCAGCTTACAGAGCTTATTGAGGAAAAGAAGGATGATGAGACACCGCTTGAACTTGGCAGAAAGGAGGTTGTTAATCTGCTCGCAGCAAGCGGCGTTGACAACCGGAAGATAGAAGAGCTCGAGAATAATTTTGAAGAAGCAGCGGGCGGTTCAATGACACAGCCTCTGCTTGCATCCAATGTGGCAAGTACACGTAAGTTTGAGATTAAGACACCGGATGTTGTTGTTCAGGTAAAGCCTGACAGAACCGACCTTGTGGAGACAAGGATGATAGACAACGTTCCGTATCTTCTTATTACATTAAGCGACAGTGTACAGGTCAACGGCATTGATGTAAGAATGCCGGGAAGCAAAGAGCAGGAGGAAGAGTGATGATTGATTTCCTTACCAATGCATTGTCAGTATACCATGCCTCGGATTACATAATAAAAAAGCTTAATGAGACCGGTGGATTTACTGAGCTTAAGACAGATGAAGCGTGGAAGCTCGAACCGGGACACGGATACTATGTGTGTCCGTTTGGTACAACAGTTATTGCTTTCAGAACCGGAAGTGCTGCAGCTTCTGTGGGCATGCCGGATAAACAGGATAAGCTCAGGATAATTGCATCACATACAGACCATCCGGGATTCAGGGTAAAGGAGAATCCGGAAGTTAAGCAGGGAAGCTATGTAAAGCTTAATGTAGAGAGCTACGGCGGCGCGATTCTTAATACGTGGCTTGACAGACCGCTTGGTGCGGCAGGCTGCGCATGGGTAAGAGGTAAGGATGGCAGGGCAGCAAAGTTCCTTGTTGACTTTGATGGACCTGCATTTGTCATTCCCAATGTTGCAATACACATGAACCGCAAGATTAATGAAGGGATAGAGCTTAATAAGCAGATTGACATGCTGCCTCTTGCATATGCACAGGAAGTACATGCGCAGGAAATGCATGCGCTGAATGACAGCAATGAGAAGGGTTACAGCTTCAGGGAGGAGCTTGCTTATCATATACACCGCATACACAATGTGAGTGCTAAGCCTGAAGATATATTAAGCTATGATATAAGCATTTACAATGCTGAGAAGCCCGTGTATGTCGGAAGAGACAGAGAACTTCTTATGGCTGGCGGAATTGATAATGTAAGCTCTGAAAAGGCATGTCTTGATGCAATAACAGGAATAGAGGACAATCAGGGAATAGTCATCAGTGCATTCTTTGACCATGAGGAGGTCGGAAGCAGGAGTAAGAATGGTGCAGACAGCTCCATGCTTGCCAATATAATAGAGAGAATATGCATATCGCTTGGGTATGACAGGAATGAATATCTGGCGATGGTTATGAATGGAGAATTCCTTTCACTTGATGTTGCACATGCCAATAATCCTAATCATCCCGAAAAATACGACCCGACATCCGGAGTAAGCCTGGGAAGCGGTGTTACCATTAAGTGCAGCAGCAGACAGAATTACTGCACTGATGCCGATATGACGGCACAGCTCCTTGAACTTGCCGGTAATAACGGGGTGAAGTGCAGTGTCAATTACTTGAGGTCGGATATTCCGGGCGGCAGTACGATTGGTTCAATACTCTCATCACAGCTTCCGATGAGAAGTGCAGATATAGGAATACCTATTCTTGCAATGCATTCTGCGATGGAGACAATGTCAGTATCTGACCAGAGGAACCTTGACAGGCTTGCTGCCGCATTCCTTGCACAACATTAGACATTGCGCAAATACACTTATTGATATATAATGACAGCATAGAGTTAATCGATTATTAATGGGAGATGGGAATCATGGATCAGACAAAGGTACACAAGTTAGAGTGTTCACAGTGCTTAATGGAGCTCCGTTCAGGAAGAATTATTACGGCAGATGAGGGCTTCATGAAGATGTTCGGATATACAAGAGAAGATATAGCGGAGGGGGTTACATATAAGGACCTTGTTCCATGTCTTGATATTAAGCAGATAGTTGGCAAGCTTAGAGAAGAGTTTGTATTCTCAAGCAACATCTGTTATGAGCACACAGTGATGTGCAAGAACGGAGAAGTCAAAGCAGTATGTTCAATGCTTGAGATTCAGAACACACTGATTAAGGGACACAGAATGATAAGAGTATCATCTACAGAACTTGCAAGCATTATAGAGCTTGATACAGAAGCAAAGTTCAAATAATATAATATTGGTTAAGGATAGAACGCATCTGTAAGACATAACAATCTTCGGATGCGTTTTTCTGTATACAGCTGTTTGTGACGCAGGCTCCACAAATAGCATCTGTCGCAGAGCCAAATCTGATATCAGGCCCGCGATACCTCCGGCACTTTGCGCCTGCGGAATGGAGATTAATATGAAGGTTCTCATATACAAATGGAAAGTATACAATTATCCCGCGATAACCGCTGCGTTCGAGAGCATGGGGCACCGGACAAAGACTATTGAATATGATACTGACTCAGGTGAGTCAAGGCAGGCGGTTGTGGAAGGATTTGCAGATGAGATAAATGACTTTACACCGGATATTGTATTCACGGTAAATTATTTTGGCGAGCTGTCGGACGCATGCCAGACGTGCGGTATCCCATATATATCATGGACATGTGACAGCCCTCTTATAGCAATGTATCATGAGTCGGTATTTAATGATGTGAATTTTATATTTATATTTGATAAGGTTCAGTATTATTATTTTAAAAATGCAGGTGTCAGGCATGTGTATTACCTTCCTCTCGCAGCGGATGAGCTTATGGCGGCAAGGGCAGAAGATATAGATACAACGGGATTTGAGTCGGAGATATCGTTTGTGGGAAGCCTCTATGAGAAGAATTCCTATGACAGAATTGAAGACAGGCTCACACCTTACCTTAAAGGGTATTTTGACGCTGCAATGAATGCGCAGGCTGATATATTCGGAGATAATATATTCGACAGGCTGCTGACGCCGGATATACTTGCACAGCTTTCGCAGCTTATAGATTTTAAGAATTCGGAACGGTCGCTGTCGGATATGGGACTTGTTTTTAATACAACCTTTCTCGGCTTTAAGATGGCACAGCGTGAGAGAATCGGCTGCCTTTCACTGCTTGGGATGAATCATGAGGTGAAGCTGTATACAGACAGCCATCTTCCTATTGAAGGTGTGCATAATATGGGAAGTGTAGAATACCATAACGATATGCCGCGTGTATTCTGCGGTTCTGATATCAACATGAACTTCACAATACGCAATATAAGGAGCGGAATTCCATTGAGAGTCTGGGATATAATGGCATGCGGAGGATTTGTGCTGACTAACTTTCAGGCGGAGCTTCCGGCGTATTTTGAGGATGGTGTGCATATGGCGTGGTTTGGAAGCATAGATGACATGCGCCGTAAGGCGGATTATTATCTGGCACATGATGATGAGCGCCGGCAGATTGCAGAGCAGGGGCGCAGGTTTGTCATGCAGAATCACACATACAGGAATAGAATAGAAGTTATCTTTAATATATTGGAAAAGGAAGGAGCAATTTATGAACAGTAATACCGGAAGCGTGGAGGAAGAAGCACGGGAAAGGGTGCTTGTGACCGGAGCAGGAAGAGGAATAGGACGTGCCGCTGCACTGGAATTTGCAAAAAACGGATATGATGTTGCAGTCAACTGTGCGCATGACGAAGAGGCACTTAGAAGTCTGCATGCGCAGATAACAGAGCTTGGGTGCAGATGCGTTATGTGCATGGGAGATGTCGGCAGTGCCGAAGACGCCGACAGGGTAATGTCTGCGGCACAGGAAGGACTTGGGGGCATAGACATACTTGTAAACAATGCCGGAATATCGTATATAGGACTGCTTCAGGACATGACACCTGAAGAGTGGCATGCCGTGATATCGACCAATCTTACGGCAGCGTACAATACATGCCGCCGCGCGATACCTATGATGCTTAAGAGCGGCAGAGGATGTATTATAAATGTTTCCTCAGTGTGGGGCAATATCGGAGCATCATGTGAGGTAGCATACTCCGCATCCAAGGGAGGGCTGAATGCATTCACAAGGGCACTTGCAAAAGAGCTTGCTCCGAGCAATATCCGGGTAAATGCAGTGGCATGCGGAGCGATTGACACATCAATGAATGCATTCCTTGAAGCTGATGAAATGCAGGCGCTTATCAATGAGATTCCTGCGGGAAGACTTGGAAGACCTGAAGAAGCGGCGGCAATGATAAGGCTTATAGCGCAGGCTCCGGAATATCTGACAGGCCAGATAATAACACTCGATGGTGGGTGGCAGATATAACTGCCTGCCTGATTATCCTGATTTTTCAGAATATATACATGAATTATTAGAAAATTTATATTTGTCATATAGTGTTGACTTTTGTAATATTGTGCATCATACCCAAAAAAAAGCGCTAATTTTTTGCACTGTTTACAAATGCACAAAGTTATCCAAAGAAGTCACCAAGTTATCCACAAAAAACACCCTTGAAAAGTGCGATATTTACGCTATAAAATAGTTATGCACTAAGTTATCCACTTTATCCACAAAAAAATGCTGTGGATTGAGGTGAATTTTTGAGATAAAAAACAAACATTAGTTTTGTGTAATATGTAAAAAATACATAAAATGACAATAAAAAACAAATTTAGACTTGACACAACATTTACAATAAAATGCCTGTCGAAAATGACAAAAACGATAAATTGATTGAAAAAAGCTTGTTATTTTTGTTAATTGTGTTATAATAAATTCAAGTAAAATCTACTGGTAAAGGAGATGGACATCATGCGATTCGTAATAGTAGGAAGAAATATCGAGGTAACAGATGGACTTAAGGAAGCTGTAGAGGAGAAGCTCGGTAAGTTGGACAGGTTCTTTGCACCTGATACAGAAGTCAAAGTAACATTAAGCGTTGAGAAGGAGAGACAGAAGATAGAGGTAACAATACCTGTTAAGGGAAGCATAATCCGTTCAGAGCAGGTAAGCAACGATATGTATGTATCAATTGACCTCGTAGAAGAGGTAATTGAGAGACAGCTTAAGAAGTATAAGAATAAGCTGATTGACAAGCAGCAGGATGCAGCAGCATTTGCTCAGGAATATATAGATAAGGAATATGTGGATGATGATGCGGATGTTAAGATTATCCGTACCAAGAGATTTGATGTTAAGCCTATGGATCCTGAAGAAGCGTGCGTACAGATGGAGCTTCTCGGACACAGCTTCTATGTATTCTTTAATTCAGAGACAGAGCAGATTAATGTCGTCTACAAGAGAAAAGGTAATACATATGGTCTCATTGAGCCGGAGTATTAATTAACATATAATTGCAATTCGGTATGAACAATTAAATAATAATTAGGGATTAATAATAAGAATCAGAGGCTGCCGCCCTTATGGATATATCGTAAGATGTCCATTGGGCGGCAGTTTTTTGCACACTTGGCGTATAAAAAATATTTTTACAGAATATTCCATGCATTCAGGGCTATATAAACGCATGTCAGGCTAAATGTTTTATATTGTATTTACAATACCATATGCAGGCGCTAGTAATAAGGGTGTAAAACAAATTTATCTTATGAGGAGGATTAGTATGAAAAATCAGCTTGATATCTGATTTTTCACACAGCTGTTTGTGCCGCAGGCGCCGCAAATAGCATCTATCGCAGAGCTAAATCTGACATTTGGCTCGCGATTCCTCCGGCACTTTGTGCCTGCGGAATGGAGGATTAATATGGTTAAGTACAAAAAGGTAATGAGCGGTATTCTGGCAGCAGCAATGATGGTGGCATCAATGGTATGCCTGCCAAAGAATGTACAGGCAGCGGAAAGTGCCACACCTACAGAGCTGGTATATAATCAGCCTGTGAATGACAGCTTCTCGTATGCCGGTGAGGTAAAGACATATACGTTCAACCTTAGTGAATCGATGGCAAGATCTACATTTGGCTGGAAAGTATGTGTTAAGAATGTATCGGATGATGCCGATATAAAATTAAAAGTAGATAAACTTAATGCTACATATACATCAGATGCACTTGGAAAAGGTGGTAATGAAACATGTGTAAATGAAATAGGAACTACATGTGCATCGGGAGAATATACGGTTACTGTGGAGAATAAGACAGGAAGTACAGGAAGCAATGCTGCATTTACTATAACATATCAGATAGGATATAAGGGAGGCAGCGTTGCAATAGGAGATCTTATAAGATTTACTAATAACAGCAATTATACAACAACAGTTGCAATGAGGAAGGCGTACTCGGTAACCAAGACAACGCGCGGAGAGGCTCTGCCGGATGGTGCAATTCTTGTCGGAGTAAGAGCAAATCTTGATAAGAGGGCATGCAATAACACATGCAGTGAACCGACAATGAAGATGACACTGAGTGATGAGACTGAGATAAAGCTCAATAATGTAAGTTACACAAATATAAGTAACAGTAATGAGCCTATGTATCAGCCGCTACTCAGAGTAGACTTCGTTGCGAAGAATGTTACAACGGGAACATCAACATATGATTTTAACGCGGTATTGGATTATATATATCCATATGACTGATACCAATGATTGAGGAGGAAGCTATGTCAGGTATAACAATGGTAGGGGATAAAAGAATTTTCAATAATTATATTCCGACACATACGGAAGCAAACAAGGCCGATTTGACAAAATTAACTACAACAGATTGCTACATATATGAGGGAGAATATTATGTGCCTGTAACAGATGATGACAGGCGCTATATGGACATTGCATGCAGGTACAATCAACCGGTGTACATAGAATCTGATTTTCAGATGACAACATATGCCGCCGTGACGAGAGAACGTCTGCTTGCACAACATGAGAATTCTGTAACCCTGCTGCCCGGCATGACATTTACTGCCAAGCTGCCACTGGAGGGGATTGGCATGACTAAGGATATTACGTTTAGAATAACCAATGAAGGAGTACTTGCAGAGTATGA
>OHNP01001009.1_pt1 | contig 10806 bp, 7 predicted proteins | sample 1569531 | NCBI WGS metagenome assembly OHNP01 (sample SAMEA3879587, study PRJEB24766) | human gut metagenome | biome: human-associated habitat; feature: feces | place: USA | collected 1985/1987
GGTATCATGATATTTTTCGTGGGAATGACCTACGCGGAGCTGACAGCAGCCATGCCTCAGTGCGGTGGCGAGCATGTATTCAGCTACAAGGCAATGGGTTCGACAGGCTCATTCATATGTACGTGGATGATTATCCTTGGATATGTCAGTGTGGCATGCTTTGAGGCGTGCGCTTTCCCAACAATCATCACATATCTATGGCCGGGCTTTTTGAAGGGATATCTGTATACGGTAGCAGGCTTTGATATCTATGCTTCATGGCTTATTGTGGCGATAGTTGTGGCATTTTTAATCATGATGATAAACATTATCGGCGCAAAGACAGCAGCGATTTTGCAGACTGTGCTCACATGTATTATTGGTGGCGCCGGAATTTTGTTGATAATTGCATCGGTAATCAATGGAACAGTTGATAACCTGGATGGACAGATGTTTGCAGGCAGCTCTGCAGGTCTGAACGTAAAGGCAATTATCGGAGTGGCAGCTCTGTCACCATTTTACTTTATCGGATTTGACGTAATACCTCAGGCGGCTGAGGAGATCAATGTTCCGGCAAAGAAAATCGGCTCAATACTTATCTTATCAGTAGTTCTGGCAGTTGTGTTCTATGCACTTGTCATTGTTGCGGTAGGTCTTGTCATGGGCCCACAGGCAATTGTTGATTCAGAGCAGGCAACAGGACTTGTCACAGCAGATGCAATGGCTGCCGCATTCAATACAAAGATAATGGCAAAGGTTATAATAGTCGGCGGAATGTGCGGTATCGTAACCTCATGGAACTCATTTATGCTCGGTGGCTCGCGTGCCATGTACTCAATGGCAGAGTCATATATGATTCCAAAGTTTTTTGCAAAGCTTCATCCAAAGCACAAGACACCAATCAATGCACTGATTCTCATCGGATCTCTCACAATGCTTGCACCTTTTGCAGGTAGAAAAATGCTCGTATGGATCAGTGATGCCGGCAACTTTGGCTGCTGCGTGGCATATTGCATGGTTGCTCTTTCATTTATTATTCTTCGCAAGAAGGAGCCGGATATGCCAAGACCTTACAAGGTTCCAGCATACAAGTTCTTTGGAACGATGGCGGTCATCATGTCAGGCTTCATGGTTGCAATGTACTGCATACCGGGAAGCGGCGGATCACTTATCGCCCAGGAGTGGGGCATCGTGCTTGCATGGTGTGCGCTCGGCGTGGTATTCTTCATCTTCTGTAAAAAGAAATACAAGGAGTCATTTGGTACACTTGTTGAGCTCATCTCAGATGAGGATGCTGCAACACTTATGCCGGAGGCAGATGAGGTTGAGCTGGATAAGGTTATCGATGCTGCAATAGACAGAGTTCTTGCCAAGAAAGCAAGCTAGTACATTTAGGCGAAAATACCTTAAGACGTAAAATTATATACATGAAATGAGATACAAAAATTCAGAAAGGACAGATTATATATGGAAACATTTAATTTTTCGGTGCCACAGGACATCACAGTGGGAAAGGGCAGTCTTTCAAAGCTGCCGGAAATAGCCAAAAAACTTGGAGGTAAGCATGCACTCATCATTTCAGGACCTCATCTTGAGAAGATGGGACTTGTAAAAAAGGCAGCAGATTATCTGGCATCAGTTGACATAAAAGCAGACACTTTTACAGATATAGAGGCAAATCCATCTGTCACAACAGTGGAGAAAGCCACAGCAAAATACCTGGAGTCGGGCGCAGACTTTATCGTGGCATTCGGAGGTGGCTCACCGATGGATGTGGCAAAAGCAGTGGGTGTGGTTGCCAAATATGGCGGAAGCGTCACAGACTATGAGGGAGCACACAAGGTGCCGGGACCAATCGTACCGCTCATTGCGATACCAACCACCGCAGGAACCGGCTCAGAGGTGACAGCATTCTCTGTAATCACAGACCATAGCAGAAACTATAAGCTCACAGTATTCAGCTACGAGATATTGCCAAAATATGCAATTCTCGATGCCCAGCTCATCACAACAGCACCGGCAAGCGTAGCGGCAGCCTGCGGAATTGATGCATTTATCCATGCCGAGGAGGCGTATGTATCCACAGCGGCATCGCCATTTTCTGATGCACTGGCAGAAAAAGCGATGGCACTTATCGGTAAAAATATCCGCAGATTTGTAGCAAACAGAAACGATATCGAGGCTGCAGAAGCTATGATGACAGGCTCACTTTTTGCAGGAATAGCATTCTCATTTGCAAGGCTCGGAAATGTGCATGCAATGAGTCATCCGGTCAGCGCATTTTTCGATGTGCCTCACGGAGTGGCAAACGCAGTGTTGCTTCCTGCAATCGCAGAGTACAATGCGCTTGCAGACCATGGAAAGTATCTGACCATCTACAATGATATAAGCCCGATTCCTGCGTATGCGGACGAATTTGAGCCTATGATGCTTGTAGATGCAATCAGGGAGCTTTGCACAGACATCGGAATCCCTGAGAATCTGACCATCGCAATCAACAATGCCAGCAAAAACGGAACAGTCACAAAGGAAGAGATAGAAAGCAAGATAGAGCCGATGGCTGTCGATGCCATGAAGAGCGGCAACATTGCTGTCAATCCAAGGGTTTCACGCCAGTGCGATATTGAGATGCTGTATCGCAAGGCACTGTAAAACTTATAAAATACAACATATAAGGTAACTATTACGAATAGTTACCTTATATGATTATCAACAGTATAGTTAGAGAATTAAAAGCAAACGGAGATATGAGTATGGATTATCTGTCACACAATGTATCTGAAAATTTAAAAAGAATACGCCAGTCAAAGGGCATGAGCTTAGACCAGGTAGCGGAACAGACCGGTGTGAGTAAAAGCATGCTTGCTCAGATAGAAAAGGGCACAGCAAATCCATCTATCGGAGTGCTTGGTAAAATCACAAGCGGTCTGCGAATTGAGTTTCAAAGACTTATAGATCCGCCAAGAGTGGACTATGCGCTCATATCTCCGGATGATCTGGTCCCGACAAAGGAGCTTTTGGGACAGTACAGGGTATGGACCTGCTTCCCATACGAGGACTCAAGGGAGGTTGAGGTATACCGTATCGATGTGGAGCCGGGCGGCGTGTATACAAGCGGTGGGCACGGCGAGAAAACACGCGAATATCTTACAGTCACAGACGGTGTGCTAACGGTCGAGTGTCACGACCATGTGCAGGAAATCCATAGGGGACATGTGTATAAGTTTGAGACCGATCAGCCTCATTTGTATCGCAATGATGGTGATAGGGTGGCAAGCTGCATGTGCTTCTTTTTGGATTATACTAATATTCGGTGAGATTTTTAGCCTCTCCTCACCACAGCACTTTTCCCTCTAAAAGCAATACCGATGCTTATAATTGAATTCACACCATTATCGCGCAGCTCTGTGTCGTATTTCTTTGCTTCTATCTGTTGCAGGGCGCTGTCGGCTAATGCAGATAAATCGGTATGTTCATCTTTAGTGTGTTTAAATTCAAAGATAAATCCGGGCATTCCCTTTGTTAAAGGCATAAGCTGAATATCAAATCGACCGAGGCCTGATTCGCGGTTTGAGCGTATCTTGTAGCGGTTTCCAAGTATGGCACAAAGACCAAGCATCATTCCGTGATAGAAGCCTTCATTAGCTCCATCAATAGAAGAAATGCTTTTTACCATAAAATTCTCCAGCAGAGCCTGGAGCTTTTGCGTGTCCTTGGAAAAGATAGCCTGACTGATAGATATGGCAAGGCTATTTTGGTTGGTGCGGTTTAGAACCTCCTTTTCGTAAACAAAAGTAATTTCTTTGTTCGGAATAGCAACGTCACACATGAAATTTCCATCGCTTTGCGGATAAATATTGGCAACCTTCAGGTATCCGGCTACCAGAAGAAAGCTGTATATACTATATGGATTATTCTGAACCTCGGGATAGATAACACCGGTATCAATATAGGCTGCGATTTTTTCACCACAGAGCAGCTTATAAAGGTCTTTGGTAATTTCAGGCGTAGCTGCCTGGATAATTTCTCCGATTATCTCATTGCTGCCGGTGGATTGCCAGAATGCTTTCGGAAAGCAGTTGTCAGAGATATAATTGATTACAGACCATGGATTAAAGATTTCTGTATTGCCAAAACGATATCCATCGTACCATTCGCTGAGCTCATTATATTTATCATCTTTTCCATAGTATCGCAGCATGTCTTTTACCTCTTTTTCAGTAAAACCAAAATAAGAGCTGTAGCCATCATCGAGAATAGAATAGGTTTTCAGATTGTTCATGCCGCTGAAGATACTTTCCTTTGCTACACGCAGTATTCCTGTAAGAAAGCCAAAGGCAAGGTGTGGATTGTCCTTGAGTCCTCCTGAGAAAAAATTGCGCATGAAATTTACAATTTCCGGATAGAAATTGCAGGTATGCCCCTGCTGGATGGGAGTGTCATATTCATCAATGATAATGATACATTCCCTTCCATAATGCTTATGAAGCAGTAATGATAAAAGCTGCAGACCCATCTGACAATCGACTTCATCCCCGCTGTCTTTGGCAAGAAGATGATATTGTTCTTTTTCGTAAGCGGTTAAAACAGAACTTGTCTCAAGCTCGTTATGTCGTATAAATTCTAGAGATATAAGCCTACGGATTTTCTGAAAGGTTTCTTCCCAGGTCATGCTTTTGACATCTTTGAACGTCAAAAAAATGACAGGATACTGTCCTTGGTGTTTAGTGTAGTAATCGCCGCATTGCCATATCTGTTTGTCTTTGAAATAAACAGATGTATCTTCGTTTGTTTTTTCAAAAAATACGCGCAGCATATCCATATTCAGAGTTTTTCCAAAACGCCTTGGGCGTGTGAAAAGAGATACCATCGGTTTTTTATCCGGAAAATCACGTATCATCAGAGTCTTATCTACATAATAATAGCCGGTGGTTGCAAGCTTAAAATCAGATACACCTATTGGCAGAGATTTATTTTTCGCGAAATGATTCATGTGTATGGTTTCGTCAGGGATTAACCATTTACGTCCTTCCTTTATTGCACCGGGCAATTCACCGTTTTTGCACATCTGCTGGATTCTTCGTACAGAAAATCCCATTGCTTTTGATGCATCTGAGCAAGATAAATATTCCATGTGGCACCTCCGCATAATAATTTAATAGCAATACTTTGATTATATTATATGTCATTATGCGAAATATAACAACTGTGATTTCACATGGATTTCGCATAACAATATGGAAATTTCGCATAGATTTCGTCTACAAACGAAATGCTATGTTATTTATCAGGTGTTATCCTGTGTTTTCATTGGTTATCCTATTGCATATATAGGTTTACCTATATATAATGATGTACGTTGAGAAACAAATTGTTTTAAAAAGAACATCCCAGGAGAACACAATGCAAACATTAAAGAAATTCATCAAATACTATAAACCCTACAAAACAGTCTTTTTCATAGACCTGCTTTGCGCAACAATAATCAGTGCCATAGATCTGGCATTTCCGCAGCTGCTTCGCACGCTGACCAAAACCCTTTTTGCAGGAGCACCGGGAAAAATCATTTCTGCGCTGATTCCTATTACAATAGGCCTTTTGGTGGCATATATCATACAGACTGTGTGCAGGTATTATGTGACATATGCGGGGCACATGATGGGAGCGAGGATGGAACGCGACATGAGAAAGGAGCTTTTCGACCAATATGAAGAGCTTTCTTTTTCGTATTATGATCAGAATAATTCAGGACAGATGATGAGCAAGCTCGTATCCGATTTGTTTGATATATCGGAGCTTGCGCATCACGGACCGGAGAATCTTTTTATATCGCTTATAAAGATAATCGGTTCGTTCATTTTTCTGTTTATGATAAACCGTATGCTTGCGGTTCCTATGCTTATTCTTGTGGTGCTTATGCTTGTATTTTCATATGGCCAGAATAAGAAAATGCAGGAAACCTTTATGGATAACAGGCGAAAAATCGGTGATATTAATTCGAGTCTTCAGGATACTCTGGCGGGCATAAGGGTGGTGCAGTCATTTGCCAATGAGCGCATCGAGCAGGAAAAATTTAACAGAAGTAATGAAAATTTCCTGATTTCAAAGGATGCAAATTACAGATGTATGGGAAGCTTTATGAGCGGAAATGCATTTTTCCAGGGGATGATGTATCTTGTTACGCTGGTATTTGGTGGTTTTTTGATAGCGCATGGAAGGATGGAGGCATCCGACCTTGCTATGTATGCGCTGTATATAGGCATCTTTATCAGTCCTATCCAGATACTTGTAGAGCTGACTGAGATGATGCAGAAGGGGCTTTCGGGCTTCAGAAGATTCTTAGAGGTGGTGGAAACGGAGCCGGATATAGTTGATGCTGCGGATGCAAAACCGCTTAAAAATGTAAAGGGAAATGTCTGTTACGAGGATGTTTCGTTCCACTATAGCGATGATGATACACCGGTGCTTTCGCACGTATCCTTTGAGATACCGGCAGGAAAATCAATTGCGCTTGTAGGACCGTCAGGAAGTGGAAAGACGACAATATGCTCACTGCTTCCGCGGTTTTATGACGTGACGGAGGGCAGGGTCACAATAGATGGAAATGATGTGAGAAAGCTCACGCTTGAGAGCCTTCGCTCGCAGATTGGACTGGTTTCGCAGGATGTTTATCTGTTTGGCGGAAGCATAAAGGATAATATCGCCTACGGAAAACCGGATGCGACGATGGATGAGATTGTAGATGCGGCCAAAAAGGCGAATATACACGATTTTATCATGGAACTGCCGGATAAATACGATACGTTTGTGGGAGAGAGAGGTACCAGATTGTCCGGAGGTCAGAAGCAGAGGATTTCCATTGCGAGGGTGTTCCTTAAGAATCCGCCTGTGCTAATACTTGATGAGGCAACCAGTGCCCTTGACAATGAGAGCGAGCGTTTTATCCAGAAAAGTCTTGAGGAGCTGGCAAAGGACAGAACGACTATCACAATCGCCCACAGGCTTTCGACAATCAGAAATGCGGACGAAATTCTCGTGGTAGCTGACTGTGGCATTGCTGAAAGAGGCACACACGAGGAGCTTTTGGCACAGGACGGAATATATGCGCGCTATTATGAGATGAGCAGGTAGGATTAAGGAAAATCCCCCTGGATTTATGTTATTATAGCTGCATAAACTAACTATATAGGAGCAGACACTATGCAGGCAATGTTCATAGACGTAGACGGCACTTTAAGCAGTCCGTGCTACAAGGTAAACGGAAAATTTCAGATAGGAATGTCAGATGTGCAGTGGGCAGACTACTGCAGTAAGCATGGTGAGGATACATATGAGTGGTGCCGTCCTGTGATGCAGGTAAAGGAGTATGCCATGAAGGCAAAGGAAAAAGGCACGAAGTTGTATGTGCTTACCACATCAGGCACAAAAATCGAGACAGCTGCAAAGCGCAGATTTTTAGACAGATACTATGCAGGTATGTTTGATGACATCTATGCGGTGGAGCATGATGATGACAAGGTCAGGTTCATTCTAAAAAAAGCAGCAGAGCTTGGGATTGAACCGTCGGACTGTGAGCTTGTGGAGGATACATACCGCATACTTTTGCAGACAGTGACAGAGGGGATTAAATCCACTCACATCACAACGATTCTCACAGGCGGATGCGAACGGTAACCAAAAATTTTCCACGGTCTATAAAGAAATAAAAAAAACATCCGATAAATATGTCAGGAAGCAAAATTTACATATTTCAAGGATGAAATATAAATAGAAAGGAGATCCTGTTATGCGTATAGATGCATATAATCAGATAGCCCAGTTGTATGGCGTATCAAGAACAACAAAGACAGCAAAGACACAAAGCGCGTCGAGGATGTCTGATCAGGTATCAATTTCGCAGGCCGGTAGAGATTACCAGATTGCGAAAAAAGCAGTATCAGAGGCTTCGGACATCAGGGAAGATAAAGTCGCTTTGCTTAAGAACATGGTAGACTCCGGACAGTATGAGGTCAGTGGAGATGATTTCGCCAGCAAGCTGTTAGAGAGGTACAACTCTCTGTAATATGATAATCATATCATATATCAAAGGTAAAAGAGGATTTTATAGTGGCTAGTTTAGTGGAAGAGCTTATAAATGTGCTCACAGAGGAAGAAAAAGTATACAGAACACTCGCTGCAAATGGGGAGAAGAAACGTCAGATAATCATAGATGCCGATATCCCTGCGCTTGAAGCACTGACTGATTTGGATCAGCAGGCAGGCGATGAGCTTCTTATTATGAGCAATAAGCAGGTTTCACTTCTCACAGATATTGCCAATGTACTGGGCAAATCAGATGAGAAGATGACAGTCACAAGGCTGATTGGATATCTCGGTACACAGCCGGATATTCAGGCGAAGCTTACGGCAGCGCGCGACAGTCTGATTGAAGCAGCTGCACAGATGAAAGAAATCAACGATTTAAACTCACAATTACTTGCTCAGGCAATAGAGCTTACAGAGTTTGACATCACCCTGTTCAAGAGCATGAAACAGGCGCCGGAGACCGCCAATTATGACAGAAATGCATATAACACAGGCGATATCTTAGGCAGCAGCGGTTTTGATGCAAAGCAATAATCATTAACCGGGAGGACAGGAACATGGCAAATGGATTCGGAAGTTTTTACGTAGGTAGTTCCGGACTTAAAAACTCGCAGAATGCTCTTAATACAACAGCAAACAACATGGCCAATGTCAATACGACAGGCTATGTGCGCCAGCAGGTAAGATTTTCAGACAAACATTATATCACCAGAAATAACCCTACAGCAGGCACCAACATCCAGCAGAGCGGACTGGGTGTTTCCGTATCGGATGTGGCACATGTCAGGGATATATTCTTAGATAAATCGTATAGGCAGGAGAATGGTCGAAAGGGCTTTTACTCGACACTTTACAGCACCACATCATATGTGGAGGATATCATGCAGGAGATGAACGGTGCTGAGTTTAAGGAGAGTATATCAGAGCTATGGCAGGCTTTTCAGGAGTATGGCAAGGATCCGACGAATTCGACGAATCAGAACCTTATTATCCAAAAGAGCGAGCTTTTTCTGACCAGATGCAATACGGTTTATTCTGATCTTCAGAAATACCAGTCAAATATCAACTTACAAATTAAAGACCAGGTTGACAGAATCAACGAAATCGGCGACAAGATTTATGCGCTCAACCTTGAGATTCAAAAGACAGAGTCAGGCGGTGTAGAGACTGCCATGACAGCGCGCGATGCCAGGGACAGTCTGATTGATGAGCTCGCAGGTTACGCTAAGATAGAGGCTGAGGAGGATTCCACCGGCTACGTGCGTATCAAGCTCGAGGGACAGCAGTTTGTACAGGATAACAAGTGTAACCATATAGGCCTGACCGAGGAAAAGGGTACAGGCTTTTATACACCGTACTGGCCTCATATTACTACACAGGAGAGCTATATGCCGGTGTTTAGCGACGTTGCGCTGCCGTCAGCGCTGGCTGAAAGAGTCGGCTGCACGCAGACCACCAACATAGCAACCAGCCTGAATAATGATATAGGAAGCCTGAAGGCACTCCTTGTATCAAGAGGCTCAGAGTATGGCACCTATGATTTCATGAGCGAGGAGAATTACAGTAGGGTGGAGGACAATGTGGTCATGGAGACACAGGCCGAGATATCATATCTGGCGCGAAACATCATGATGGCCATGAACGATATATTTTGTCCGAATACCACATACACAGCGGCAGACGGTACCACATACACGGTTTTGGATACGGCAAACTGCTCGGTAGGAGCTGATGGCAGCCTGCCACCGCATGAGCTCTTTGCAAGAGAAGGATATGACCGTTACACGCAGATGGAAATAGATGGCAAACAGTTTTATGTATACAATGATGAGACAAAGGCTAACAACTCATCATGGTACAAGCTTGGAAATGTTTCAGTAAATCCAAAGCTTGCAGCGCAGGTGACACTGATGCCGTCATACAAGCAGGACGGATCCGCAAATTATGGTCTTGCAGACCAGATTACAAAGGCGTGGTCAGCAGAGAATCTATACATCAACCCAAAGGATACGTCGAAGTGCAATTTTGAGGGATATTATGACAAGATAATCTCGCATCTCGGAACAAACGGCAGCATATATAAGGCGTCATCAGACACTATGACATCGACAGCAGCGGCCATAGACAACCAGAGAAACCAGATAATGGGTGTGTCGAGTGACGAGGAGCTGACAAACATGATCAAGTATCAGTCAGCATACAACGCATCAAGCCGTTTTATCACTGTAATCAGTCAGATGACTGAGCTCATAGTACAGCTCATATAGTTTTAGGATACGACAAGAGAGTATGAACAGGAGGAGTCGATATGGCTTCAACATTTTTTGGATTACATATAGGGTCAAGCGCTCTGAGCTCATTTCAGGTAGCGACCAATACAACTGCAAACAACATAGCCAATGTCAAGACGACCGGATACACCAGGCAGGAGGCTACCCTGCAGGCAAAGGATGCCATAAATGTCACAGCCCGCTACGGAAGCGTCGGCACAGGTGTTACAGTCACCTCAATCAAACAGCAGCGTGACCTGTACTACGACAATAAATACTGGGAAAACAATTCCTGCTATGGACGCTATGAGCAGAAGCTGTATTACATGGAACAGATTCAGAACTACTTTAAGGATAACGGCTCATCGGTTAAGGGCTTTTCGAGTGTTTTTTCACAGATGTTTTCAGACCTTGATACACTGCGCAGCAAGCCGTCCGACAAGACAGTGAGAAATCAGTTTATCAGCAGTGC
>OHNP01001018.1_pt1 | contig 10687 bp, 8 predicted proteins | sample 1569531 | NCBI WGS metagenome assembly OHNP01 (sample SAMEA3879587, study PRJEB24766) | human gut metagenome | biome: human-associated habitat; feature: feces | place: USA | collected 1985/1987
GCACCTGCGAGATCCGGCCCGCGCAGGCGGCGGATTTTGTGATGTTCAGGATCAGGTTGGCGAACTTGATGAGCTCGACCAGGATCTGGGACATGTAATTGACGAGCGCCACGACCTGGCCCTGCGTCAGCGCGCCGCGTTCGACCTGCCAGGCGCCCGTCCAGATCAGGGCGACGATCGCGCTGTTGATGAGGACGTAGGTCAGGGGGTTCATCAAGGCGGAAATGCGGCCCACAAAGAGCTGCAGACGCGTCAGGCTCTCATTCTCCTCTGCAAACTGCGCCGTCTCCTCAGCCTCCTTGTGGAAGGCACGGATGACGCGCACGCCGCTGAGATTCTCGCGTGTGCGGCGCAGCAGGCGGTCCAGCCCGGCCTGTGCACGGCGGTAGAGCGGCATGGTCAGCAGCATGATGCCGAACACGACGACGGACAGCAGGGGAATGGCCACCGCAAAGACGAGCGCCGAGCGGACATCGATGGTAAATGCCATGACCATCGCACCGAACACGATGAACGGCGAGCGCAGGAACAGGCGCAGCACCAGATTCACGCCGGACTGCAGCTGATTGACGTCGCTCGTCATGCGCGTGATGAGCGAGGCCGTGCCGAGATGGTCCATCTCGCTGTAGGACAGGCTCTGGATATGGCGGAACAGAGCGGATTTCAGCCCGGCCGCAAAGCCGACGGCGGCCTTCGCCGCGAAATACTGCGCCGTGATGGAGCAGACGAGGCCGATGAGCGCCAGACCGACCATCAGCAGCACCATACGGACGATGTAATGAACGTCGCCCGTGGCGATGCCGACGTCGATGATCTTCGTGACGACAAGCGGCACGAGCAGCTCGAACGAAGCCTCGAGCAGCTTGAACAGCGGCCCTAGAATGCTCTCTTTTTTATAATCCTTCAAATAGACCAGCAGCTTTTTCATGCTTCACCTCACGCCCCGCAGGGCAAATGTTTTTCCCAAATATTTAGTATAGCATATCCGCCGCAGTTTGAACAGACCCACTTCCGGCATAAGCAGCCTCCCTGCAGGAGGCCATCGACCACATGAAGAAGCTGAAAAAATATCTGGAGTAAAAGAAAGCCGGGCTCCCGGGGAAGGGAAGTCCGGCGTGATTATTTCTTCTTTGACAGATGCCATAACTTCTTCCTTCCCACAGTAAGAAAGAAGAAATTGAGAAGGTCTGTTGTCCATTTGTTGTCCAAGGCGAAAATTCCCAGCACAAAACAGACTGAAAAATATAGAAAAACCATCGATTCCAAATGAAATCGATGGTTTTTGGTGGAGATAAGCGGGATCGAACCGCTGACCTCTTGAATGCCATTCAAGCGCTCTCCCAGCTGAGCTATACCCCCATATGAACTTTTCTGACGCTGTGTCGTTTCCCTCAGTGCACGGGTATTATATCAAGCCTCCTGCCAAATTGCAAGTACTTTTTTCAAATTTTTTTGATTTTTTTCGGCAGAAAAATTTGACGTCAGAATACAGATTCAAAAATTCATATTAAAACGATATATTTCCTATTTCCCTTGCTGCGATCTTCGTTCGAACAGCAGGCAATTGAGCACGCCGCCGTAGAACAGAATGGACATGCACACATAAAGCCACAGCATGGCCATGGCGATGCCGGCAAGGCTGCCGTAAAACACGGAGTAGGAGCCGAAGTGCTGCACATAGACGGAGAACAGCGATGAAAACACCAGCCAGCCGAGCGAGGCACCGGCCGCGCCCGGCAGCGCGCGGAGCAGGGGAATGCGGCGGTTCGGGAAAACGCACAGGATCGCCCAGAACAGCAGCGTCAGCAGAGCAAACAGCACAAGGCCCCGGAAGCGAAGCACGCGCGACAGCAGGCGCAGGATCGGCACATGCTTTCCGGCGATCCACGCGGTAAGCTGGCTGCCGAAGACATGCAGCACCAGCGTCAGCAGGAGGGCGGCAAGCAGCAGCACGGTATAAAGCACGCTGACCAGCCGCGTATAGACATAGCCGCGGCTCTCGCGCTCGCCGTAGATCGCGTTCAGGCCGGTCTTGATGCAGTAAACGCCGCGAGAGGACGACCAGATGGCCATAATGGCAGAGACCGAGATGAGCGTGAGGGACGAATTGCTCCCGAGGTCCCGGACGACCCACTCCAGCGCAGGCTCGAACACAGATGGGATCACGCCGTGCAGGGCAGAGAGCAGGTCCGCCTCCGTCAGGCCGGTGTGCGGCAGCAGCGCCAGAACAAGCAGAATCGCGGGGAAGACGGACAGCACCAGATAAAACGACGCATTTGCGGCATAGAGCGGAACGCGGAACGAAGCGATCCGGCGGATGAAGCGGACGGGAGCCGCGAGCCGATCTGGCATTCTTTTCATTTTATATCTCCCTCCGGCGAAGTTCATTTGACAAAGAAACGGAACGATGGTATACTGAATTGGAAAAAGAGAATGCGGCAAAGGAGGCACGGACATCGTGCATTTCATCAGCAGCGCCATGGCAAGCTTCTGCCTGGAGACCACCGTCGAGGACGCGATGCAGACGGTGCGGGACGCGGGGTTCGACAGCCTCGATTTCCCGCTGAGCGTATACAGCCGCCCGCAGGACGCGCCGCTGCGCGGAGACGACTGGCGCCAGTGGGCGCGCGGGGTGCGCCGCACGGCGGACCGGATCGGGCTGCCCATCACGCAGGCACACGCCTCCTGGGAGCAGGCCATTCCGGACGACCTGCACTACGAATCACCTTATGAAATCTATGAGCGGACGATGGAGGCCTGCGCCATCCTCGGCTGCCGCCAGCTGATCTTCCATCCGGTGCTGTATCTGCACCGCATGCCGGACCGCAGCCTCTGGCCGCGCATCCACGACTGGAACGTCCGCTGGTTCCACGAGCTTCTGCCGCTGGCGGAGAAGTTCGACATTGTGATCAATCTGGAAAACACGTTCGACTATCGCCATCTGCAGCAGCCGGGCGACGCGCCCGTGCCCTACACAACCGCCCAAGACATGCTGGAGCTCGTCTACGGCATTGGCTCGAACCGTGTGCAGCTTTGCCTCGACACCGGCCACGCCCACATCAGCGGGCAGGACGTGCCGGAGATGATCCGTGCGTGGCGCGGCAATCTGGCCACGCTGCATCTGAACGACAACTACGGCCTGATCCGGCCGGTCTTTGAGGACCTGCATCTGTTCCCCGGCTACGGAACGCTGGAGTGGAAGCCGATCTTCGACGCTCTGCGGGACATCCGCTTCCGCGGTGTCCTGAACATTGAGCCGGTCGTGGAGCTGGCGCGTATGCCGCGGGCCGTCCGCGTCATCCAGCTGCGGGCCGCAGCCCAGACGCTGCAGGTGCTTGCAGAATTATAATCCTAGTATACCACAAACCGGTGCGGAAGAAAAGCGGTTTGCGCAGAGGGGGCGCGGCGAGTGGAGAAAAATACGCATACGCCGCGTCCGCTGCATCTTGCACAGGCGGAGCCTCTGCTGCGGGAGCGGCTGGAAGCTACCGTCGTGCTGACCGTGACGGGCGGAAGCATGCTGCCGCTTCTGGCCGGCGGCCGTGACCGCGTAACGCTCGGCCCCGTGCCGGAGCGTCTGCGCCGGGGTGAGGTCCTGCTCTACCGCCGCGCCGACGGCAGCTATGTGCTGCATCGCCTGACCGGCTTCGGGCAGGACGGCACGCTCGTTTTCTGCGGGGACCGCCAGACCGAGCCGGAGCGGGGGATCCGGCCGGAGCAGGTCATCGCGCGGGCTGTGGCCTTCGAACGAAAAGGACATTTTTTTACGCGCAGGGCGCCCGGCTACCGGGTCTACTGCGCGCTGTGGCCGCGCCTGCGCTGGTGCAGGCAGGCGATCTTCCACCTGCGGGCAGTCCTGCCGGGGAACGGCAGGAAAGGGCAGAAATGAGAGAGAGTCTATGAAACAACGCAAATCCGAAATCAACTGGAAGCTCGTCGTCCGCGTCGCATGCCTGATGCTGCTCGACGTCATGCTGCTGTATCTGGCATGCCTGCTGGCGCTGCTGTCGCGATTCGACCTCAGCATCCACACACTCATGCGTGACAGCGGCTTTTTGCCTGCACTGCATGCGGCTTTCCCGTGGATGGCAATCGGCATGATCGCCCTGTTCATACCGCTGAAGCTCTACAGCAGCCTCTGGGAATTTGCCGGAGTGGAGGAGCTGCTGCACATTCTGTGTGCCTGCTTTCTGTTTGCCGCCGCGACGCTGCTGCTGATCCTGTTCGGCGTGCTCGACCTGCCGCGCAGCTTCCCGGTTCTGGCCGGGCTGTATCTGGTGGCGCTGCTCAGTGCATCACGCTTTTCCTATCGTCTCATCCGCACGATCCTGCACCGCTCCGGCAGTGAAAAGCGCAAGAAGCGCACAATGCTCATCGGTGCAGGCAGCGCCGGCATGCTCGTGCTGCGGGAATTCCAGACGAGCGAAAATTCCCAGAACAACGTGGTGTGCGTCATCGACGACGACCGCGACAAGCTCGGCAAGTACATTCGCAACGTCAAGATCGCCGGAACGCGGGACGACATTGTCGCACTGGCACAGTCCCGCCGCATCGAAGAGATCGTGCTGGCCATTCCGACGGCAGCCGTGCGCGAACGGCGAAATATTCTGCAGCTTTGCCAAAAGACAGGCTGCCGCCTGAAGATCCTGCCGGGCATTTATCAGCTGGCAAACGGCGAGGTCAACATCCAGAAGATCCGCAATGTGGACGTGCAGGACCTGCTCGGCCGCGACTGCGTGAAGGTCGACCTTTCCCAGATCGCGGGCTACCTGTCCGGCAAGACGATCCTCGTCACGGGCGGCGGCGGTTCCATCGGCAGCGAGCTCTGCCGCCAGATCGCGCGTCATACGCCGAAGCGCCTTGTGCTGCTGGATATCTATGAAAACAACGCCTATGCCATCGAGCAGGAGCTGCACCGCACGCATCCGGAGCTGGACCTTGCCGTGTGCATCGGCTCCGTGCGCGACGAAATGCGGGTCAGCTCCCCGTTTGCGCACTACCGGCCGGACATCGTGTTCCACGCTGCGGCGCACAAGCATGTGCCGCTGATGGAGGGAAGCCCGAACGAGGCCATTAAGAATAACGTATTCGGAACGCTCCATGTGGCGCAGGCTGCGGACCGCTACGGCACGGAGACCTTCGTGCTCATCTCGACGGATAAGGCCGTGAACCCGACGAACGTCATGGGTGCGAGCAAGCGCGTCTGTGAGATGATCGTGCAGACCATGGCGGAGCGCTCCAAAACGAAGTTCGTGGCCGTGCGCTTCGGCAATGTCCTCGGCAGCAACGGCAGCGTCATCCCGCTGTTCCGGCGGCAGATCGAGGAGGGCGGCCCCGTAACCGTGACGCACCCGGACATCATCCGCTATTTTATGACGATCCCTGAGGCGGTATCCCTCGTGCTGCAGGCGGGCGCTTATGCCGGCCGCGGCGAGATTTTCGTGCTGGATATGGGCGAGCCGGTCCGCATTGACGATCTGGCCCGCAACCTCATCCGTCTTTCCGGCTTTGAGCCGGACGTGGATATCGAGGTCCGCTATACCGGCCTGCGCCCCGGTGAGAAGCTCTATGAAGAGATGCTCATGCAGGAAGAGGGGCTTCGCTCCACGCCGAACCATCTGATCCATATCGGCCGTCCGCTGGACATCGACGTTCCTGCCTTTGAGCGGCAGCTCACGGCCCTTGCAGCGGCCTGCCGGGAAAATTCACCCGCGATCCGGACGCTGCTGGCGCAGGTCGTGCCGACCTATCACCCGGAGGCAGGCGGAAGACCGGCCGCGAACGTGTCATAAGTGCCGGGAGGAAACACAACGGTACGAGCGCCGGGATACCCCGGCTTGCATATCATATCCAACATCATAGGGAGGACATTCGGATGAAAGGTATCATTCTCGCCGGTGGCAAGGGCAGCCGCCTGTACCCCATGACCCGCGCCGTTTCCAAACCCCTGATCCCGATCTATGACAAGCCGATGGTCTATTATCCGCTGAGCGTGCTGTTGATGGCAGGCATCCGCGATATCATGCTCATCACGGCTCCGGCGGACTGCGAGTCCTACCGCCGCCTGCTGGGAGACGGCTCCCAGTTTGGCATCCATGTGGAATACGGCGTGCAGCCGGTCGCCCGCGGCATTGCGGACGCTTTCCTCATCGCCGAGGAGTTCATCGGCGGCGAGCCGTGCTGCCTTGTGCTGGGCGACAACATGTTTCACGGCGCGCAGCTCGAGCAGCTGCTCCGTGCCGCCGCAGCCCGAACGGAGGGCGCGACGGTCTTCGGTTATCCCGTAAAGAATCCGAGTGCCTACGGCGTCGTGGAATTCGACGCACAGGGTCAGGTCCTTTCCATCGAGGAAAAGCCGGAAAAGCCCAAGTCCCGCTATGCCGTCCCCGGCCTGTATTTCTATGACGGCGACGCGGCAAAGCTGGCGCACACCCTGCAGCCGTCCGCCCGCGGCGAGCTGGAGATCACGGCCCTCAACGAGCTGTATCTGCAGCAGGGGAGGCTCCATGTGGAGCTGATGGCCCGCGGCATGGCCTGGCTCGACACCGGCACGCCCGAGGGCATGCTCAATGCCGCGCAGTATGTAGAGGCCGTGCAGTCCCGGCAGGGACTTTATATTGCCTGTCCCGAGGAGATTGCCTGGGAGCAGGGATTCATTTCAGATGAGGAGGTCGCAGCACGGGGGCAGGAGCTCCGCATGACGGAGTATGGCCAGTATCTGCTGAGTCTCGTCAAGTAAGGAAGCTTTATGACAGAAAAGTTGGAACGCATTTTGCCCACCGTACAGAAGCCTGCGCGCTATGTGGGCGGGGAATATGGACAGACGATGAAGGACAAGCGCAGCGTTGAGCTGCGCGTTGCCTTCTGCTTTCCGGATACCTATGAGATCGGCATGTCTAATCTCGGCATGCGCATCCTCTATGCGGTCATGAACCGCATGGAGGGCGTGTGGTGTGAGCGCGTCTTTGCCCCGTGGGGTGATATGGAGGATGCCATGCGCGCAAACGGCCTGCCGCTGTATGCGCTTGAGAGCGGCGACCCGGTGTCGGAGTTCGACCTCATTGCCTTTACCATCGGCTATGAAATGAGCTATACGAATGTGCTCAATATGCTGCGCCTGTCCGGCGTGCCGCTGCATGCGGCCGACCGCACGGGACTGGAGCATATGGTCTTTGCGGGCGGCGCATGCGTGTATAACCCGGAGCCGTTGGCGGATTTCATCGATTTCTTCTCCGTCGGCGAGGGCGAGGAGAGCACGCCGGAAATTCTGGAGCTCTATCGCCGCGCTAAGCGCGAGGGCTGGAGCCGGCCGGAATTTCTCCGCGCCGTGGCGCAGATCGAGGGCGTGTATGTGCCGTCGCTGTACCGCCACGAGTGGAATGCCGACGGCACGCTGGCCTCGGTCGCCCCGCTGGACGGCGCGCCTGCGCGCGTGACCAAGCGCATCATTCAGGATCTTGACGCCTGCTATTATCCGACCGATCCCATCGTCCCGAGCACGGAGATCGTGCACGACCGCGTGAATGTGGAGCTCTTTCGCGGCTGCATCCGCGGCTGCCGCTTCTGCCAGGCGGGCTATACCTACCGTCCGGTGCGGCCCCGCTCGCCCGAGACGCTGCGCCGTCAGGCCATTGAGTCTCTGGAAAATTCCGGCTGCCATGAGATCACGCTTTCCAGCCTTTCAACATCCGACTACCGCGGCCTGCCGGAGCTGGCAGATGCCATGCTCGATTACTGCGCGCCGCGCAAGATCAATCTCTCGCTGCCGAGCCTGCGCGCGGATAATTTTTCGCGGGAGCTCATGATGCGCATCCAGAAGGTGCGCAAGAGCGGCCTGACGTTCGCGCCGGAGGCCGGTACGCAGCGCCTGCGCGACGCCATCAATAAGAATGTCACGGAGCAGGAGATCCTCGATACCTGCGCCATCGCCTTTGAGGGCGGCTGGAACAATGTGAAGCTCTACTTCATGCTCGGCCTGCCCACGGAAACGGATGAGGATGTGCTCGGCATCGCAAAGCTTGTCTATGAGATTCTGAAGACGTGGCGCGAGCACGCCAGCAACAAAAAGCGCGGCGTGCGCATCCATGTGGCAACGGCCTTCTTTGTTCCGAAGCCGTTCACGCCCTTCCAGTGGGAGCCGCAGGACACGCAGGAGATGGTGCGCGAGAAGCAGAGTCACCTGCGCGAGAAGCTGCGCATCAAGGGCGTCACGTTCAATTATCATGAGTCGGATTTGAGCTATCTGGAAGCGTGCTTTGCCCGCGGCGACCGCCGAATGGGGCAGGTGCTTCTCCGCGCGTATCAGAAGGGCTGTATGCTCGACGGCTGGACGGAGCTGTTCAAGTACGACATGTGGCGCGAGGCGTTTTCCGAGCTGGGCATCGATCCAGCGTTCTATGCCTACCGTCGCCGCGAGAAGGACGAAATCATGCCGTGGGATGTGATTGACTGCGGCGTGACAAAGGAGTTCCTGTGGCGCGAGAAGGAAAAGGCGGAAAAGGCGCAGACGACCAAGGACTGCCGCAAGGGCTGCAACGGCTGCGGCCTGCAGCGCTTCAAAGGGGTGTGCAAATATTGCGGATAATGGCTGTGTTTGAAAAAGGCATCCGCCTGCGCCACATCGGGCATCTGGACATTCAGCGGGCGATGATGCGGGCGCTGCGCCGTTCGGGGCTGCCCGTGGCGTATTCTAATGGGTATAATCCGCATATTCTGCTAACGTTCGCGTCGGCGCTGTCCACCGGGGCGGCGGGGAAAAAGGAAATTCTGGATGTGACGATGGCGCACGAGGTGTCGCCGGATGATTTCCTCCAGCAGATGAACCGCGCCCTGCCGCCGGATTTGCAGCTTTCTTTCGCCCGTGCGCTGGATGACAAGCACCCGGCGATGATGGCGCTCGTGCAGGCGGCGGACTACACGCTGCAAATCGAGGATGCGAACGCGGCGGCAAAGATGATTGCGGCGATTCCTGATTTTCTCCAGCAGACGAGCATTCTCGCCATGCGCCGCACGAAATCCGGCATGAAGGAGACGGACATCCGCCCGCTGCTGGTGTCGCTCTCCGGCGAAGGCACGGCGATTCATGCCGTCATGGCGCTGACGGAGACGCTGGCGTGCAAGCCGGATATGCTGTTAAGTGCGCTTAGCACCTTCTGCGGGCTGGAAAACGCCCCGGATGCGCTGATTATCCGCAACGGCTTGCTGGGTCGGGATGAAAACGGCGAACTGACGCCCTTGGAGAACCTATGAGAACATTGCTTGTGCATCAGGGCGAAAAGCCGCTGATTGGCATATTGGAAGACGGGCAATTGGCGGAAGTCTTTTTCCCGCAGGAGGGCGACACGGCGGAAGCGGTGCTGCTGGGGCGCGTGGAGCGCATTGTGCCGGGGATGAAGGCGGCGTTCGTCGATATTGGGCAGGAGAAAAACGGCTTTCTGCCGCTGGAAGAGAAGAACACGGGGCTATCCTACCCGAAAACGGGCGACGCGGTGATTGTGCAGATTCGCAAGGAAGCACAGGGCGTCAAGGGCGCGTTCCTCACGCGCGACATCAGCCTGTGCGGGGAGACGATGCTGCTCACGCCCATGAGCCGCATGGTTGGCGTGTCGTCCAAAATCACGGAGGATGGCAAGCGGAAGGCGCTGAAGGAGACGGGCAGGGCGATTGCGCAGGAGCGCTTCGGCTTGGTGATGCGCACGGCGGCGGAGAATGCGCCGGAGGAAGAACTCGCGGCGGAAGCGGAGCGCCTGTTCCAGCAGTGGGAGCAGATTCGCCGCGCCGCGCCGACCGCGCATGTGCCGTCCGTCTTGATGCAGCCGCGAAGCACGCTCGAAGCCGTGCTGGATGACTATCGCCCGCGCGGGATTGACCAAATTGTGACGGACGACCCGGCGGTGGCGGAAAAAGCCGCGGGCATTGCGCCGGTTCAGGTGATTCCTGAAAACCTGCTGACCATTTATAAAATTGAGTCGCAGCTAAAAAAAGCGCAGGAGCGCCGCGTGTGGCTCAGCAGCGGCGGTACGCTGGTCATCGACCCGTGCGAGGCGATGACGGTGATTGACGTCAACACCGCCAAATTCACCGGCAAGCGCGAGTTAGAGGACACCGTGCTGCGGCTGAATCTGGAAGCGTGCGGCGAGATTGCGCGGCAGGTGCGCCTGCGGAATTTGAGCGGCATCATCATCATTGATATGATTGACATGAAGACCCCGGAACACCGGCAGATGGTGCTGGACGCGCTGGAAGAAGCGTTCGCGTCCGACCGCGTAAAGACGGTGATTCACGGCTTGACCTCCCTCGGTTTGGTGGAAATGACGCGCAAACGGTCACGTCCGCCGCTGAAGGAAATGCTTGCAAAACAGGAGGAAGCCCATGAGTGACAGAAAGCCTGTCATCATTTCAGAAGAACAGCTGGAAGAGCAGCGGCAGTATATTCAGCAGATTCGCCTGATGCCGGATGCTCCCAAGAGCTACCACGTTGTGACCTATGGCTGCCAGATGAACGCGCACGACAGCGAAATCCTCGCCGGAATGCTGCGCGACATGGGCATGGAGGAAGCCGCCGACCGCGAATCGGCGGATTTTGTGCTGTTTAACACCTGCTGCGTGCGCGACAACGCCGAGCGCCGCGCCTTGGGCAACGTGACGTGGCTCAAGGAAGTGCGCAAGAAGAATCCGCGCCTGATGA
>OHNP01001049.1_pt1 | contig 10296 bp, 7 predicted proteins | sample 1569531 | NCBI WGS metagenome assembly OHNP01 (sample SAMEA3879587, study PRJEB24766) | human gut metagenome | biome: human-associated habitat; feature: feces | place: USA | collected 1985/1987
GCCGGCAATTGTAGGTAAGAATGGTGCACAGGGAAAAGTTCCAATTTCTCTCAACTATGATGAGATTACTAAATTACAGGAATCTGCTAAAGCTTTGAAAAAGGTTATTGAAGATAATAAACCTTTTGAATAAATATAAAGCTGAATGGAGTTAAAATCTAATGAAAAGAATTTGGATGTATTTAAAAATGTATAAAAAAGAGTGTGTGCTTGCACCTCTTTTTAAAATGCTGGAAGCGACATTTGAACTGTTTGTTCCACTTGTAGTTTCAGCAATTATTGATGTAGGTATTGCAGGTGCAGACAAGGGATATATTGTAAAGATGTGTTTTGTGCTTGTTGCACTTGCAATAATAGGACTTACATCTTCCATTACAGCACAGTATTTTGCAGCGAAAGCAGCTGTAGGATGTTCTACACAGATGAGACATCATTTGTTTAAACATATACAGAGTCTTTCATTTACTGAGATGGATACAATCGGAACATCCACTCTTATAACAAGAATGACAAGTGATATTAATCAGGTGCAGAATGGTGTAAACCTTGTTTTAAGACTGTTTTTACGTTCGCCATTTATTGTATTTGGTGCAATGATTATGGCTTTTACAATAGATGTTAAGGCTGCACTTGTATTTGTAGGTGCAATTCCTATACTTGCGGTAATTGTATTCGGTATAATGCTTTCGACAAGGCCTTTATACAAGAAAGTTCAGGCTGGTCTTGATAAGATTCTTGGAATAACAAGAGAAAACCTTACTGGTGTGCGTGTAATAAGAGCATTTAATAAGGAAAATGAAGAAGTATACAGATTCAAAAAGTCTAACGAAGAGCTCAATCATCTGCAGAAGTTTGTAGGCAAGATTTCAGGACTTATGAATCCTTTGACATATGCTGTTGTAAATATTTCTATAATCCTGCTTATATGGATTGGTGCTGTACGTGTTAATTCCGGCACACTTACGCAGGGACAGGTAGTTGCTCTTTACAACTATATGTCACAGATTCTTGTAGAGCTTATTAAGCTTGCTAATCTTGTTATTAATATCACAAAGGCTCTTGCGTGTGCAAATAGGATTGATGGCGTATTTGCAGTTAAATCAAGTATGGCAGATGGAAAACTTGATATATCTGAAACAGGGAAAAATACACAGGTTCCGGCTGTTGAATTTAAAAATGTATGTCTGAAATATGCCGGTGGTGGAGAGGAAGCTCTTACAGATATTAACTTTTCAGTTATGCCGGGAGAGACAGTCGGTGTCATTGGTGGTACCGGTTCTGGTAAGTCTTCACTTGTAAATATGATTGCACGTTTTTATGATGCAACAGAGGGCGAAGTAAAGATTAATGGTAGAAATGTAAAAGAGTATAATATAGAGTCGCTTAGAAATCATGTTGCTGTTGTTATGCAGAAAGCACTTTTATTTAAAGGCTCAATTCGTGACAATATGAAATGGGGCAAAAAAGATGCGACAGATGATGAGATAATGGAAGCTCTTGATATTTCGCAGTCAAGGGAATTTGTTGAGAAAAAGGACGGAAAACTTGATGCGTTTATCGACCAGGGAGGAAAGAACCTTTCTGGTGGTCAGAGACAGCGTCTTACTATTGCCCGTGCAATGGTGAGAAAACCTGATATATTAATTCTTGATGACAGTGCATCGGCACTTGATTTTGCAACAGATGCTGCATTAAGAAAAGCAATACGCGGGATGAAGTCATCGCCGACACTTTTCATAGTATCTCAGAGAGCAGCTTCACTTATGCATGCAGATAAAATTATTGTTCTTGATGATGGCAAAGTTGCAGGAATTGGTACGCACGATGAACTTCTTGCAGGATGTGAAGTTTATCAGGAAATCTATTACTCACAGTTTAAAAAGGAGGCAATGTAATAATGAAAAAAGATTCACAAAAAACCTCCAGCCAGACAGTTAAAAAAGTAATAATAAGGATAAAAAAATACTGGGTATTTTTGATATTATCAATTATTATGGCGACAATAACAGTAGCATCGTCACTGTATGTGCCTATACTTGTCGGTAATGCAATTGATTATATTATTGGACCATCTAATGTTAATTTCAGGCTGATTGCACAGATTCTTGCTGAAATTGGCGTTGTTATAGGAATAACAGCACTTTCACAGTGGATTATGAATATATGTAATAATAAGATTACATATCATGTAACAAGAGATATAAGAGATGAAGCTATAGAAAAGATAGAACATCTGCCATTAAAATATATAGATGGACATTCATACGGTGAGATTGTCAGCCGTGTTATTGCCGATGTAGACCAGTTCGCTGACGGCTTATTAATGGGATTTACACAGTTTTTCTCAGGTGTTATGACAATACTTGGAACACTCGGATTTATGTTATCAATAAATGTTAAAATTACACTTGTTGTAGTTCTTATTACACCGGTTTCATTTTTTGTTGCCAGTTTTATTGCAAAGAGAACATATAAAATGTTCAAGCTTCAGTCAGAGACTCGTGGAGAGCAGACAGCTCTCATTGATGAAATGATTGGAGGTCAGAAAGTTGTAAGTGCTTATTGTCATGAAGAAGAGGCAGTAAGACAGTTTGATGAAATCAATGACAGACTTCAGAAATATTCGCTTAACGCGATATTTTTCTCATCAATAACAAATCCTTCAACAAGATTTGTAAACAGCCTTGTATATGCCGGAGTTGCAGTTACAGGTGCTATATCAGCTATATATGGAAGACTTACTGTAGGACAGCTTTCATGTTTTTTAAGTTATGCGAACCAGTATACAAAACCTTTCAATGAAATTTCAGGTGTTATAACGGAACTTCAGAATGCTATAGCATGTGCTTCGAGAGTATTTGAACTTATAGAGGAAGAGCCGGAAGCTGCAGAGATCAGTAATGCGGTTAATCTTGAAAATGTTGACGGACGAGTTGATTTAAATGATGTAGAATTTTCATATGTTCCTGATAAAAAGCTTATTGAAGATTTTAATCTTCATGTAAAAAAAGGTCAGAAAATTGCCATTGTAGGACCTACAGGATGTGGTAAAACAACAATTATCAACCTCCTTATGAGATTTTATGATGTAAACAGCGGCTCAATAGATGTGTCGGGTGTTGATATAAGGGAGCTTACAAGACGTTCACTCAGGGCGGGCTATGGAATGGTTCTGCAGGATACGTGGCTTAAAAGTGGTACAATCCGTGAAAATATTATAATGGGTAGGCCTGATGCAACAGATGAAGAAATAATCGAAGCAGCAAAGGCAGCTCATTCACACGGATTCATAAAACGACTTCCAAATGGTTATGATACAGTAATAGGTGAAGATGGCGGCAGCCTTTCACAGGGACAGAAACAGCTTTTGTGTATAACAAGAGTTATGCTTTGTCATCCACCTATGCTTATTCTTGATGAGGCGACATCGTCTATTGATACGAGAACTGAAATCAAGATACAGAATGCATTTAATAAGCTTATGGAAGGAAGAACAAGTTTTATTGTTGCACACAGACTTTCTACAATCCAGTCAGCAGACGTGATTCTGGTAATGAAAGACGGTCATATTATTGAACAGGGTAATCATGAAGAATTACTTGCTAAGAATGGATTTTATAAGAAACTTTATGAAAGCCAGTTTGCACAATAGAGTAAGAAGGAGTGTGACATTCATGACAATGATTAATAAGGAAAAAGTCCTTAAAGGCGTTGGTAAAGCTGTGGATGCTGCCAATAATGCAGCAGATAAAGCGGCAGCATTTGCAAAGGAAAAAGAACTTGATAAAAAAGCAAAAAACATGGCTCATACACTTGAAGACGGAATAAAGTCAGCAGGCGAGTCGCTTGAAAATCTTTTTAAAAATTAAAAAAATCCTGCTCACCGGTGATGATTGGTGGGCAGGATTTTCTGATATATCCCAGATTGATGTTGACTTATAGGATAAAATGCCTGCCTATGCAACATGCTTATTTATTTTCTTTCATAGCTTTTTTGAATTCAAATGCAAACAGGATTGCTGTGAAGCAGACAGCTATAAAATCCGCAACAGGTTCAGCCATGTATACTGCATTGGTCTGATTTGCCTTAAAAATTGCAGGCATAATATATATAAGCGGAATAAGCAGTATAAATTTTCGCATAACAGCAACAATAATTGAATCTTTTGCTTTGCCAAGAGCATTAAATGCCATCTGGCATGCAATCTGAATTCCGAACATAAACATTGAAGCCATGTATATTCTTAAAGCCTGTGATGTAAAACTTAAAAGAGCGTTATCAGATGTGAACATCATCGCAAACATCTGTGGTAACAGCATAACGATTGCCCATAAAACTATAGAATAGCCAAAACTTACCTTTAAGAGCAGCCGGAAAGTTTTACGTACACGGTCATTATTTTTGGCACCGTAATTATAACTCATAATAGGCTGAGCTCCCTGACCAAGTCCCTGAAGCGGAAGCATTGCGAACTGCATTACACTTGTAAGGATTGTCATGGCACCAACGGCAATATCTCCGCCGTATTTTAAGAGTGATGAATTAAAACATACTGATATAATACTTTCGCTTGCCTGCATGATAAAAAGTGAAGAACCAAGAGCAACGCAAGGAAGAATAATCTTTGCATGCAGTCTCAGATTTTCCGGCTTTATTTTAAGGAAAGTCTTTTTGCCAAATAAAAAGCTTAAAACCCATATACATGACAAAGTCTGTGAAATAATTGTTGCGAGTGCGGCACCACGGACACCCATATTCATTCCAAATATAAATACAGGGTCAAGAACTATATTTGCAACAGCACCAATTAAGACAGATAACATGCCGGTTTTTGCAAATCCCTGTGCCGTTATAAATGCATTCATGCCAAGTGTAAGCTGTACAAATATAGTTCCGATGGCATAAATGTTCATATAATTGACAGCGTAGGAAATTGTATTTTCACTTGCACCAAATGCGAGCAGGAAAGTTTTATTTCCTATAAGTAGAATAATTGTAAGAATTATTGATAGTATAATCTGAAGAGAAAAGCAGTTACCGAGAATTTTCTGAGCGGTTTCCGCAGAATCAAGATCTTTCTTACCCATCAAGATCGAAGCACGAGGGGCACCACCATTTCCGACAAGTGCCGCAAATGCCGATATTATCATAATAAGCGGCATACACACACCGACTCCGGTAAGGGCAAGAGCACCAACATCTTTTATATGTCCGATATACATTCGGTCAACTATGTTATAAAGCATGTTGATAAGCTGGGCGGCAACAGTAGGAAGAGCGAGCTTTAATAAAAGTCTGCCTATAGGCTGTGTGCCGAGGAAATCTTTATTATTATCCATATTTTTTCTCCTTTTTATGAAAATGCAATTGTAGCGGACGTTCTAAAGTCTATTTTAAAAAGCAAAGTAACTGTACTATACACTTTTTACATAAAATTTACAAGTATTACCAAACTGACCATATAAAATAAATGTAGTTTGACACTATAAATAATATCAGATATAGAGTAATCTTCGTGGAAAGGAATTCAGAAGATAATAATTCCTCAAAAAAATAGAAATAGAAAAGGGAGAATCATTATGGAAAAATCAAAGGATTATGTAAAGGTCCTTGCACAGGCAGCTTTATGTGCAGCATTATGTTATGTCGGAGCAACATTTATAAAGATTGATATTCCTGTTGGAACAGAAAAGACAATGTTCCATTTTGGTAATACTTTCTGTGTGCTTGCAGCTCTTCTTGTTGGCGGTCCATGGGGAGGGCTTGCTGGAGCAGTCGGAATGACAATCAGTGATTTGACAACATCATACGTTACAAGTGCACCTAAGACATTTGTTCTTAAACTTTGTATCGGTCTTATTGTAGGTCTTGTTGCACACAAAGGCTTTAAACTTTCAAAAGAACATTCAGCAAAATATGTAACTATGGCAACAATCGTATCAAGTGCGGCAGGAATGGTATTTAATATATTTGCAGATCCAATTGTTGGATATTTTTACAAGACATATATTCTTGGAGTTCCACAGGATTTATCTAAGGCACTTGCAAAAATCGGTGCGTTGACAACTTCTGTTAATGCAGTGATAGCTGTAATATTTGCATCAGTTATTTATCTTATTTTAAGACCTGTTCTTAAAAAGAGCGGTATGTTAAGAGAAATGTAATTTATATATAAGTTTATGTGAGACTGTAAAAGTCAATATGGGAATGCCGGTTAAGTTAAAAGTGACCGGCATTTTTTATGCCCGGAATGCAGCCGGAAAAGAGTGTTATTTTTATATCAGGTTTGTTAAAAATTTAATTAATAAATTTTTTGTGACAGATTGAAATAATTATGATAGAGTGTATAAGGTTAATTAATGTGCGTAAGGGTTACGCGGGAATGGAGTAAAAATTGAGCAGATTAACGATTATAACAAAAGACAAGGCTCAGGTTACAATGGAGTCTTTGTATCAGGATTTGGAGAGAAGGATAGTTGCCAGTCCTCCGGGATTGTGTACTATTGACCTTACAAGATCATTTATAAAAATGTGTCTGGCACAGTCATGTGGTAAATGTGTTCCGTGCAGGGTGGGTCTGAGACAGCTTGCAAGACTTTTTGATGACGTTCTTGATGGAAATGCAACAGATGAGACACTTGATGTTATAAGACTTACAGCAGAAGGAATCTATCTGTCTGCTGACTGTGCAATCGGATATGAAGCAGCTAAGCTTGTTTTAAAATGTATAGATGGATGCGAGGACGATTTCCGTTCACACATCGAAAGAGGATTTTGTTCATGTAACAGCAGCCAGCCTGTTGCATGTGTTAAATCATGTCCTGCCGGAGTTGATATACCGGGATATATTGCACTTGTGCATGACAAAAGATATGCAGATGCAGTGCGTCTTATCAGAAGAGATAATCCGCTTCCTGTTACATGTGCATATATATGTGAACATCCATGTGAAAACAGATGTAAGAGAACACTTATAGATGCACCTGTTAATATTCGTGGATTAAAGAAAATGGCAGTTGATAATGCAGGCGTTGTTGATGTTCCTGAATGTGGTGAGCCGACAGGAAAGAAAGTTGCCATTATCGGTGGAGGTCCAGGTGGACTTAGTGCGGCTTATTACCTGTCACTTATGGGCCATAAGGTTACTATTTTTGAACAGAGAAAACAGCTTGGTGGTATGTTAAGATACGGAATTCCGAACTACAGACTTCCAAGAACAAAACTTGATGAGGATATTAATGCGATACTTTCTACAGGGATAGAGGTTAAGAAAAATATAAGTGTAGGAACAGATATTACTCTTGAAGACATTAATAAAGAATATGATGCAATTTATATTTCAATAGGTGCCCATGCCGATAAGAAAATCGGTATTGATGGTGAAGATGCAAAAATCGGCGTGACATCGGCAGTTGAGATGCTTCGTGCGATTGGTGATGATGAAATACCTGATTATACAGGAAAGAAAGTTGTAGTAATCGGCGGAGGTAATGTTGCAATGGACGTTGCACGTTCATCAGTAAGGCTTGGTGCAGAAAAAGTCAGCATTGTATACAGAAGACGTAAAGAAGATATGACTGCACTTGAAGAAGAGGTTGCAGGAGCAGAGGCAGAAGGATGCGATATTCTCGAACTTATGTCACCTGTGAGAATTGAAAAAGATAAAAATGACAAGGTTGTAGGTCTCTGGGTACAGCCGCAGATGATAAGTAAAATCAAGGGTGGAAGACCATCACCTAAGACAGCAGCAAAAGATGAGGTTCTTATACCTTGCGATTTGATTGTTGTGGCAATCGGACAGGGTATCGAGACAAGATATTTTGAGGAACATGGTGTTACAGTTAAGCGAGGAACTATTGAAGCACTTGCAACAAGCGAAATCAAAGAACATAAGGGTATATTTGCTGGAGGTGACTGTGTTACAGGTCCGGCGACAGTAATAAGAGCTATTGCAGCCGGTAAGGTAGCAGCAGCCAATATTGATGATTATCTTGGATTCCATCACGAAATTACATGTGATGTGGAAATTCCATATGCAGGTTATGAGGACAAGATTCCTTGTGGCAGGGTTGAGGTAGCAGTGCGTGATGCCGCAGACCGTAAGAAAGACTTTGAGCCTATTGAGTATGGTTTCTCATGTGAGGAAGCATGTCAGGAGTCAGGAAGATGTTTAAGATGCGACCATTTTGGTTTTGGCTCATTTAGAGGAGGAAGAGAAGAACAATGGTAAATTTAACAATAAATGGTACAAAAGTATCAGTAAAAGAAGGAACCACTATTCTTGATGCGGCAAAGAGTATCGGTGAGACAATACCTACATTATGTTACCTTAAAGAGATAAATGAAATCGGTGCGTGCAGAGTGTGTGTTGTTGAGGTTGAAGGAACAGAACGCTGTGTTACTGCATGTAATAACTTTGTAGAAGAAGGAATGGTTGTATATACTAACTCACGTAAGGTTCGTACAACAAGAAAAACTAATGTAAAACTTATACTTTCACAGCATGATTATAAATGTGGTACATGTGTAAGAAGTGGTAATTGTACACTTCAGTCACTTGCAAATGAATTAAATATTTCAGAGATGCCATATGATTCTATTCTTGAAAAGGATAACTGGGATATGACATTTCCGCTTATCCGTAATGCACAGAAATGTATAAAATGTATGAGATGTGTGCAGATTTGTGACAATATTCAGGAAATGCATATATGGGATGTAGTTAATACAGGTTCAAGAACAACTGTAAATGTGCGTGGCAACCAGAATATCAGGGAGACAGCATGTACACTTTGTGGACAGTGCGTGGTAAATTGTCCTGTAGGTGCATTAAGAGAACGTGATGACGTAGGCATGGTTCTTGATGCTGTTGAAGATGATGAAGTTATCACAGTTGTTCAGGTAGCACCTGCTGTAAGAACAGCATGGGGTGAAAGCTTCGGACTGTCAAAGGAATTTGCAACAGCAAAGAGACTTGTTGGCGGTTTGAGAAAAATAGGTTTTGATTACATATTTGATACGACATTTGCGGCAGATATGACAATTATGGAGGAGGGAAGCGAATTTCTTGAAAGACTTCCTGAAATAAAGGAGTCAGGGCTTCCGATGTTTACATCATGTTGTCCGGGCTGGGTAAAGTTTATCAAGAGCCAGTATCCTGATATGGCAGACAGACTTTCTTCAGCAAAATCACCTCAGCAGATGTTTGGTGCAATTACAAAGTCATATTATGCACAGAAGCTTGGAGTAGACCCTGAAAAGATTTTCTGCGTTTCGATCATGCCTTGTCTTGCAAAGAAAGATGAGTACACATGGGATGGTGCAAAAGATGTTGATGCTGTCCTTACAACAAGAGAAGTTGAGAGATTATTCAAGGCATTTTTCATTAAGACAGATGAACTTGAAGAAGATGAATTCGATAATCCGCTTGGCGAAAGCACAGGTGCAGGTGTTATCTTCGGTGCAACAGGTGGTGTTATGGAAGCAGCTTTAAGAAGTGCATATTATCTTGTGACGAAGAAAAATCCTGAACCGGATGCATTTAAGGCTGTAAGAGGACTTGATGGATGGAAAGAAGCTGAATTTGATCTTGATGGAACAGATATTAAAGTTGCTGTGGCAAGCGGACTTGGAAATACAAGACGCCTTATGAATGCAATCAAAAAAGGAGAAGTCCATTATGATTTTGTAGAAATTATGTCATGTCCGGGCGGATGTATCAATGGCGGAGGACAACCATTTAAAGATGATGCATCAATGGTAGAGGAAAGAAGAAATGTTCTCTATGGACTTGATAAGCATAATAATATCAGATTTTCACACGAAAATCCGTCAGTTATAAAGTGCTATGAAGAGTATTTTGAAAAGCCTTTATCGCATAAATCACATGAAATCCTGCATGTTAAACATGTGTAAAAAAATAACAGAATATAATTGACACTAATGGGCAGAATAATTATAATAGCCCTAAGAAGTTTATTTTATGAAGCAAAGGTGCTTGTATCTGTGGGTATAGGTGCCTTTGTTTCTTTTGTTATTAAGTGTTATGAAGAAATGAGGCAAAGATATGAACATTTTTGATATTATAGGGCCGGTAATGGTAGGTCCATCAAGCTCGCATACCGCAGGTGCTGTAAAAATCGGGTATATAGCTAGAAAACTTATGGGAGAGGAGATTGCAGAGGCAGAGATTCTTCTGTATGGTTCATTTCTTGCAACAGGAAAAGGACATGGAACAAATATGGCACTTGTGGCAGGACTTATGGGAATGAAACCTGATGATAACAGAATTCCTG
>OHNP01001053.1_pt1 | contig 10223 bp, 11 predicted proteins | sample 1569531 | NCBI WGS metagenome assembly OHNP01 (sample SAMEA3879587, study PRJEB24766) | human gut metagenome | biome: human-associated habitat; feature: feces | place: USA | collected 1985/1987
AGCTCCACCTGCTCCTTCTCATAGACCACTTCCCGACTTTCCAGCTGGGACAGGCGGATGATGTCCTCCACCAATGCCATAAGCCGGTGGGCTTCATCGTAAATCTTGCCGGCAAAGCCCTTCACATCCTCCGGCTGTGCCACCCCTTCTCGGATGATCTCAGCATAGCCGGAGATGGAGGTCAGGGGCGTTTTCAGCTCGTGCGAGGCGTCCGCCACGAACTGCCGCTGCTGGTCCCACGCCCTGGCAACGGGCCGCACCAGCCAGCGCGCCAGCAGCAGGCTCATGACGAAGAACACCGCAAGAGCCGCCGCGCTCGCAATGGCAAGCGTGCGGATGAGGCTGTGCAGCGTCGTCGTCTCGGCCGAGGTGTCGGCAAAAACGACGCGCCAGCTCGTGCGCGTGACGACGCGGTAGAACCGCAGGCCGTAATCCGGCACCTCACCGATGTCGTCCTCGGAATTCACGGCGATGTCGATGAGCTTCTGCAGCTTTTCGCGGTCGCTCAGGTCAAAATAGCCGCCGCGCGTCGTGATGATGTCGCCGCGCGCATTGATCTCCAGCGCAAAATACGGCACGCGCGTACCGTCGTCCAAACCGGGGCTGGAGGCCGTCTGCCAGTTGTTTGCCAGCGCTTCGAGCGTGCGCAGGCTCTCGGCCTCAAGGCTCTGCTGCGTAAAATGCAGCACAAGGCCGAACGTGACGCCCAGCATCACGGTCAGCAGGGCCATGAGGATGCACACGAGCTTGACGCGGAGCTTCCGGATCATACCTCCGCCACCTCCAGATGATAGCCCAGCCGCCGGATGGCCTCGATGCGGACGTTCGAGCCGATGCTCGCGAGCTTTTTCCGCAGGAAGCCGGCGTAGACCTCCACATGATTCTCCACGGCGTTGGAGTCAAAGCCCCAGACGCGCTCGAGCAGCGTCTCCTTCGAGACGTTGCCGCCCTTCGCCTGCAGCAGGATGCGCATGACGTCAAATTCCCGCGCGGACAGGCGCACGCTTTTGCTGCCGCAGCGCAGCATCCCGGCCGAGAGGTCGAGGGCCGTGTTGCCGAACGTCAGCTCGTCGACCTGCTCGCCCTGCCTGCGCAGCAGTGCGCCGACGCAGGCCAGCAGCTCGCGGGAATCAAACGGCTTTGTCAGATAATAATCCGCCCCGGCGTTCAGCCCGGCCACGCGGTCCATGAGATCGGACTTTGCCGTCAGCATCAGGATGGGCACGGCATGGTGCTCCGCGCGCAGGCGGCTGGCGACGGTATAGCCGTCGAGCCCCGGCATCATGACGTCGAGGATCACGAGATCATAGACGTCCGTTTTTGCATATTCCAGGCCGGTCAGGCCGTCGTTCGCCGTATCGACGGAAAAGCCCCGGCCCGTCAGCAGCGTCTGCAGCGAATCAGCCAGCAGGCGCTCGTCTTCTACCACAAGAATTTTCATCATCACAGCACCTGCAGGATACAGCCCTTGAGATACATGGAGTGCTCCTCGCCCAGCGTGGCCGGATGGTCGCGCGACTGCAGGAGGCGCTCGAGCAGGCGGACCTGCCGCCCCGCGCCCTTCGCGGCCTCCGTGAGCATCTGCTCAAACAGCGGCTGCGTCATGAACTGGCTGCACGAGCACGTCACAAGGAAGCCGCCCGGCTCCGTCAGCTGCATGCAGCGGCGGTTCAGCTCGCGATAGCCCCGATAGGCGCCGTCGAGGGCGCTGCGGCTCTTGGCAAAGGCAGGCGGGTCGCAGATGACAAGGCCGAACTGTCTGCCCTCCTCGCAGTCCTGCCGCACGAGATCGAACACATTGGCGCAGACGGTCTCGACACGGTCGGCCACGCCGTTGCGCGCAGCGTTCCCGCGCACCATGGCAAGGGCCGTCTCCGAAACGTCCACGGCCTGCACCCGCGCCGCGCCGTACAGTGCCGCGTGGATGGAGAAGCCGCCCGTATGGCAGCACAGGTCCAGCACCGTCCGCCCGGCGGAATATGGCCGCAGATGGCCGCGGTTTTCCTGCTGGTCGAGGAAGTGGCCGGTCTTCTGGCCGTTTTCGATGTCTACGGCCATGAGGGCGTCGTGCTCACGGATGATGAGCTCCGGCGGAACCGCGCCGTAGACGCAGCCCTTGCGCTGCTCCATGCCCTCCTTTTCGCGCACGGCAAGGTCGTCGCGCTCATAAATGCACTGCGGCCGGAACACCTCGGCCAGAATGGCGAGAATATCATCCCGCATGCGCTCCATACCGAGCGAGACGATCTGGAACGACAGACAGTCGCCGAATTTGTCCACCGTCAGGCCGGGCAGGCCATCCGGCTCGCCGAAAATGACGCGGCATGCGTTCGAAAAACCCAGTGCCTGCCGGTTTTCCCATGCCGCACGGATGCGGCGCTCCCAGAAAGCGCGGTCGATGGTCTCGCCGCGCTCGCGCGAGACGAGCCGCACCGTGATCTTGGAGCGGCGGTTGAAAAAGCCCGTGCCCTGATAGCGCATACGGCTGTCGAGCACCTCGACAAGGCCGCCGTCCTCGCAGGTGTCGTCCGCCCAGTCGATTTCATTGTCATAGATCCAGCAGCAGCCGGCGGCAAGCGTCTCGCCGCGCCGCAGGCAGACCTGTCCCGAGATCCCACTCATTTCCGGTCATTCCTCCGTTTGGTACGGCAGTCCCGCGCGGGACTGCCTGTTTATTTTCTGTTTATTATACGCTCTGGCGTGATTATCGATATCGTATATTGTACCACAGGCGGGCGCGCATTGCAATTGTCCGGCGGGCGTGATATAATGCGGCAAAAGGGGGAATATCCATGAAGACCTTATCGGAGGACCGCCGCGCGCTGCACCGCATCCCGGAGACAGGCTGCCGCCTGCCGGAAACGGCGGCCTATCTGCGCGGGGCGCTGGCCGAAATGCCCTGCACGCTGCTGGCCCCGTGGGAGGACGCCGTGTGCGCCTATTTTGACCTTGGAAAGGACGAGACCGTCGCCGTCCGCAGCGACATGGATGCCCTGCCCGTGACGGAGCGGACCGGTCTGCCGTTTGCATCCGCCCATCCGGGCCGTATGCACGCCTGCGGGCATGATGGCCACATGGCTATGGTGCTCGGGCTGGCGCGCCGTCTGGCGGCAGGAGAGGTCCGGCCTCAGCGGAACGTCCTTCTGATCTTTGAGCCCGCCGAGGAGACGACGGGCGGCGCTGCGCCCATCTGCGCGACGGGCCTGCTGGAGCGGTATCATGTAACGCGCGTGTTCGGCATGCATCTCTGGCCGGAGCTGCCCGCGGGCGTCATCGCCTCGCGCGCCGGAGCGATGATGTCGCGCTCGTGCGAGCTGACGGTGGAGATCACGGGCCGGTCCGTCCATCTGGCCCGCTTTGCCGAGGGCTGCGACGCGCTGGACGCCGCCGCCCGTCTGCTGACACGGCTGTATGCACTGGCCGAGGGCAAGCCCTGCCTGCTGCGCTTCGGCAAAATGGAAAGCGGCAGCGCCCGCAACGCCGTGAGCGACCACACGCATCTTGAGGGCTCGCTGCGCTGCCTGGACGACGGGCTGTATGCCGCGCTCTGGGAGCAGGCGCAGGCCATCGGCCGGGCCGTCGGCGAGGAGACGGGCTGCACCGTGACCATGACGTGCAGCTCCGGCTATCCGCCCGTGACGAACGACGCGGCCCTGCTGGCCGAGGTGCGGGAGCGCTTCCCGATCGCCGAGGCGGAGCCGACGTGCATCACGGAGGACTTTTCGGAATATCAGCGCCATGCGCCCGGCGTGTTCTTCTTCCTCGGCACCGGCGGCATCGAGCTGCATGCACCGACGTTCACCTTCCCGGAGGAAATTCTGGACAAGGGAGAAGCGCTCCTGTGCGGGCTCGTATAAAGTGCAGGCCGATCGCCCGGTATAGCCGCTTTTGTAATTGGGAAAACTGAAAGCATCATTGTCTGCCTGTTGCGAAAATGTCCCGAATAATATATAATATTCGGGACAAAAAAGGAGGCGAGCATCGTGGCAAACGGATTCTCAAAGCAAATACGAGAGAGAATTGGAGCCGCAGTCGATGGCACAATTTTTGTGAACTCCGATTTCGCGGATATTGCTGATCAGGAAACGGTCAGAACACGCCTTCGTTCTGAAAATAATTTTTGAGAATATTTATGCCTCTCCCAGATTCTGCGGGAGGGGCATTTTTTCGGAAAAACCGGGCTTTGGAAAACAGTGGAAAAACACGGTGCCGGGAGCTGCAAAAATTTATCCGCATTTTGTTGGATTTCTTGCATGGAAATCCGGAGAACGGAAAGAATTGCGGCAGAAAAAGAATTGCGTTTCGAAAAAAATCGTGATACACTAAGCAAAATCAAAGGCAAACTCAAAAATTTTTGATAAGAGGAGCGATCCGCATGGCCATTGATGTGAGAAGCGAAGTCCGCCCGCTGAAGAAAGTCCTGCTGCAGCGCCCCGGCCGGGAGCTGGAGCAGCTCGTCCCCAATTCGATGGAGCGCCTTCTGTTTGACGACATTCCCTACCTGCGCGGCGCGCAGACAGAGCATGACCGCTTTGCGCAGGTGCTGCGCGACAGCGGCGTGGAGGTCGTCTATCTTACCGATCTGGCCGCGGAGACGCTGGCCCTGAGCGACAGCCTGCGCCGCCGCTTCGTCGAGGACTTTATCCGCAGCAGCGGCTGCGTGGCCGCCAGCTACCGCGAGGCCCTCACGGAGCTTCTGCTGGCCTGCCCCAACACGCGCGAGCTCATCCGCAAGACCATGACGGGCGTCCGCTTCGACGAGCTGCCCCTGCACCAGAACCACTCGCTGGCCTCCCTGCGCAACGACCGCACGCACTTCGTGCTTGAGCCGATCCCGAACCTCTATTTCACGCGCGATCCGTTCGCGTCCATCGGCCGCGGCGTCGCCCTGCACCACATGTACTCCGTCACACGCAACCGCGAGACGATCTACGGAAACTATATTCTGCACTATCACCCCGACTACGCGGGCAAAGTGCCGTTTTACTACACACCAGACGAGCCGTATACCCTCGAGGGCGGCGATATCCTGAACCTCAGCGCCGACACGATCGCCGTCGGCATCTCCCAGCGCACCATGCCGGAGGCCGTTGAGCGGCTGGCCTATAATATTTTCCAGGACGAGGCGGGCGAGGTGCGCCGCGTGCTGGCGCTGGATATCCCCAGCACCCGCGCCTTCATGCATCTGGACACCGTGCTGACGCAGATCGACACGGACAAGTTTCTCATCCACCCCTCCATTCTCGACGAGCTGGAGATGTTCGAGCTGACGCCCGGCCGCGGCGGCGCGCCCGTTGCGCGGCGGCTGGACATGCCGCTCGAGGAGGCACTGGCCTCTGCACTCGGCGTCGAGCGCGTCACGCTGCTGCGCTGCGGCGGCGGTGACCAGATCGCGGCCCAGCGCGAGCAGTGGAACGACGGCTCGAACACGCTGTGCGTCAGCCCCGGCCGCGTCGTGGCCTATGACCGCAACTATGTCACCAACGGTCTGCTCGAGGAGCACGGCATCGAGGTGCTGCGCATCCCGAGCGGCGAGCTCTCCCGCGGCCGCGGCGGCCCGCGCTGCATGAGCATGCCGCTTTGTAGAGACTGCTGAGTAACCGGAGCAGGTCGTTCCGCAACGGAATCACAGAAAAGCCCGGAATTTTCGCACAAAATTCAAAACTTCCGGTTGACTTTCTACCGGGTGCTGCGATATAATATCAATTGCGCATCCATGCTTGCTTATTGCATCCATGCCTGCGCATGATGATTTTCGATTGCTGCGGCCGGAGTCCGGCTGTTGAGCATAATCTAACAGGAGGTGTACACGAAGATGCTGCGTACCTATCAGCCCAGAAAGCGTCACCGCGCAAAGGTCCATGGTTTCCGCAAGAGAATGGCTACTGCAAACGGCCGCAAGGTTCTTGCCCGCCGTCGTGCAAAAGGCAGAGCCGTCCTGTCCGCCTGAGGAGCCGAGACCGCACCGTCTGCTTGAATTGTAACGTGAAGGGCGAACAGTCTCTGTTCGCCCTTTTGCTTTGCCGGGAGGTTCCGACTTGCTGCATACTGTTTCTCTGAAGGAAAACCATGTTTTCCGCCGCCTGTATCACCGCGGCGCCACGGCGGGCAACCGTCTGCTCGTGGTCTACTGCCTGCGCAACGGCACCGGTCACAGCCGCCTCGGCCTGACCGTCAGCGCCAAGCTCGGCCACGCCGTCGAGCGCAACCGCATGCGCCGCCGCCTGCGCGAGATCTACCGCCTGCACGAGGCGGAGCTCCTGCCGGGCTATGACATCGTGATCGTCGCGCGCAGCCGCGCGATGGAGGCGGATTTCGCAGAGCTGACGCGGGCGTTTCTGACGCTCGCCGGGCGGACGGGCCTGATGCAGGAGGCCGCGCAATGAAGCGCGTCCTGCTGGCGCTCATCCGCTTTTATCGGAAGTATATCTCTCCCGCCTTTCCAGGCAAGTGCCGGTTCATCCCGACCTGCTCGGAATATGGCCTTGAGGCCATCGAAAAATACGGCGCCCTTCGGGGCGGCTGGCTCACGTTCAAGCGCCTGCTGCGGTGCAACCCCTTCAACCACGGCGATTTTTACGATCCCGTGCCGTGATCACCCGGCGGATCTCCGCCCACCCGTTCCGTCCGGCCGCCGTGCGCGGTCAAGAGGAGGCCTTTCATGGATTTTATCCGCGTTCCCTTTGGCTATGTGCTGGAATTCTTCTATGGATTCCTGAATAACTACGGCCTTGCGCTCATTCTGTTCTCGTTCGTTGTCAAGCTGATCCTTCTGCCGTTCAGCGCCAAGAGCAAGAAGAGCATGATGAAGATGTCCCGCCTGCAGCCGCAGCTCAAGCAGCTGGAGCTTGCCTGCGGAGACGACAAGCAGAAATATCAGCAGGAGGTCATGGCCCTCTATAAGTCCGAGGGCGTCAGCATGTACGGCGGCTGCCTGTGGTCGTTCCTGCCGCTGCTGTTCCTTCTGCCGCTGTACACTGTCATCCGTGAACCGCTGCACTACCTGATGCACCTGAACACGGAGACCGTCGATGCCCTCAAGGCCATCGTGGCCACGGAGCAGGGCGTCGAGGTCAGCAAGCTCGGCTACTACTGGCAGTATGGCCCGGCTGCCGATCTGCAGAAATATGCCCTGCAGCTCACCGACGCCTCCATGCGCGAAGCCGTCATGGGCGTCTCGTCCATCAATTTTTCCTTCCTCGGCATCAACCTCGGCCAGATCCCGAGCTGGAAGGTCTGGCAGGCCAAGGGCTGGAGCGATATCGGCGGCTTTATCGTCCCGCTGCTCTCCGGCGTCCTGAACTATCTGTCGATGTTCATCAGCCAGAAGATGAACGGCTCCGTTATCTCCAACGCCAACGGTGAGAAGGACGAGGCCGCGGCCAAGTCTGCCCAGACCGGCAAGATGATGAATATCCTCATGCCGCTCATGTCCATCTGGTTCGGCTTTATCGTCCCGCTCGGCCTGTCGATCTACTGGCTGACGCAGTCGCTGTTCGGCATCGTGCAGGATGTGTTCCTCACGAAGCACTACCGCAAGATCTATGACGCAGAGGACGTCGTCCGCCGCGAGAAGGCTGCGCAGCGCGCCGCTGAGGAAGCGGAGAAGGAGCGCATCCGCGCCGCCCGCCGTGCCGCCAATCCCGAGGGCATCACGGAAAACACCAGCAAGAAGAAGCAGCAGCTCCGGGAGCGCCAGGGGCGCGAGGCCGCTGCCAAGGATTTTGAAGCCAAAAAGCGCGCTGCCGCCGGGCTTGCGCCCGAGGAAGCTGCCGAAGTGCTCAGCGGCGACCCCGAACGTCCCTTCAGCCGCGGCCGCGCCTATTCCTCCGAGCATTACACGAAACATGAGGAGAACGAATAATCATGGAAAAGTTTATCGTCACGACCGGCAAGACCATTGATCTTGCCGTTACGGCGGCGCTGCAGCAGCTCGGCATGGACCGCGACAGTGTGTCCGTCGAGGTGCTGGAAAATGCGAAGTCCGGTTTCCTCGGCATCGGCGCTTCGCCCGCCAAGGTCAAGGTGACCTATGAGGTGCCGGACGAGCCCAAGAAGCCCGAGGCTCCGATGAGCGTGCTCTCGTCCGCCTCCCGCTCGAAGCCGAAGGAGCGCCCCGAGATCACCTCGAGCATCATCTCCCGTCCCGGCAAGAAGATCGAGCCGGAGGAGCAGCAGCCTGCCCGCCGTGAGCGCCGTCCGCGTCAGGAGCGCCGCAAACCGCAGAACGCCGAAACCCCGAGAAGCAGGAGCGCCCGCAGGCCCCGAAGCAGGAAAAGCCGCGCGCCCCGCGCCCCGAAAAGCCGCAGCAGCCCGCCCCTGCCGCGCCGAAGGAATATGCCCCCGCACCCGAGGGCTCCATGGAGGAAAAAATCGAGAAGTTCCTCACCGGCCTGCTGACCCACATGAATTCCACCGCCGTGCCCCATGCCTATCGCACGGAGGAGGGCGGCTACCGCGCTGAGCTGGTCGGCGGGGATGTCGGCATGCTCATCGGCCGCCGCGGCGAAACGCTCGACGCCATCCAGTATCTGACGAGCTATGCCATCAACCGCGACAACGAGACGCGCGTGCGCGTCAGCGTCGACGCGGGCGACTACCGCCTCAAGCGCGAGGAAGCGCTGCAGCATCTGGCCGCCAAGATGGCGGGCAAGGCCGTGAAGTACCACCGCAACTTCACCCTCGAGCCGATGAATGCTTACGAGCGCCATGTGATCCACACTGCGCTCCAGGATACGCCGGGCGTGACCACCTTCTCCATCGGCACCGAGCCGAACAGACGTGTTGTTGTGTCTTACGACCGTACCAAGGCGTAAGTTCTCCACAGGCTGTGGATCGTGAGCTTGCGCAAGGGTACGATAAGAACAGAAAAGGGATCCTCTTTGAAAGAGGATCCCTTTTTATTTTGCGTTTTTGCCGCTCGGTGGGGAAAAGCGGTCATTTCTTTATTGTCTTGAGAAGGCCGAGCAGCTTGCAGCCCGTGTAGGCAAACACGATGACGTCCACGCAGAGGACGATGGCGAAGATGTTTTTCACAACATCGGTCATTTGGGCTTTCTGCGTGCCGACGAGAACCGTGAGCACGATGCAGGCGAGGAGCACGACGCCGCTGACGATCAGCGCGATCTTTGTGCCGCTGCCGGTTTGCTGTTTGTTGATCTTCATACTGTTTCCTCCTTCAGCTCGAGCATCACCGGGCAGTGGTCGCTGCCCATGACCTCGGGCAGAATGTCCGCGTTTTCGATGCGGGCGCGCAGGCGCTCGGAGACGATAAAGTAGTCGATGCGCCAGCCGACGTTCCTTGCCCGCGACTGTGCGCGGTAGCTCCACCACGAGTAGGCGTCGGTCTTGTCGGGGTAGAGCGTGCGGAAGGAATCCAGAAAGCCGGAGGAGAGAAGCTGCGTCATCTTGCCGCGCTCCTCGTCGGAAAAGCCGGGATTAAAGTGGTTCGTCTTGGGATTTTTGAGGTCGATCTCCTCGTGCGCCACGTTTAAGTCGCCGCAGTAGACAACGGGCTTGATGTTGTCAAGCTCGCAAAGGTACTGCCGCAGCGCGTCCTCCCACTCCATGCGGTAGTCCAGCCGCTTCAGCCCGTCCTGACTGTTGGGGGTGTAGCAGTTTACCAGATAAAAGCCGGGGTATTCCAGCGTCAGCACCCGCCCCTCGTGGTCGTGCTGTTCCAGCCCGATGCCGGTGGTCACTGCCAGCGGCGCGGTTTTGCACCAACAGGCTGTGCCGGAATAGCCCTTTTTCTCGGCAGAGTAGGTGTATTCGGTGTAGCCCTCCGGCGCAAAATCTGCCTGTCCCGGCTGCATCTTGGTCTCCTGCACCGAGAAGATGTCCGCGTCCAGCGCAGCAAAGCTCTCGGCAAAGCCGTGGGTCAGGCAGGCGCGCAGGCCGTTCACGTTCCAGCTGATCAGTTTCATGCTTTTCTCCTTATTGTTATGCCTGATATTTTGTTTTCCATGCGCCGCTGCGGAAGCGCAGCACAAAGCAGGTCACGCGGCAGGTCCAGTCGATGACCATAGCCACCCACACGCCCACAGCGCCCCAGCCCATGCGGACGCACAGCAGATAGCTGAAGCCCAGCCGCCAGCAGGCCATGCTGAGGATGGACACCACCATGGTGAACTTCACGTCGTTGGCCGCGCGCAGGGCGTTGGGCAGGATAAAGGCCAGCGGCCAGATCAGGATGCCCATACCCGCGTGGATCCATACCAGTT